>Ga0115007_10001511_pt1 | contig 14918 bp, 12 predicted proteins | sample ArcOceMetagenome_2_FD_87166 | JGI IMG/M metagenome (GOLD analysis project Ga0115007, IMG submission 87166) | Marine eukaryotic phytoplankton communities from Arctic Ocean - Arctic Ocean ARC135M Metagenome | ecosystem: Environmental > Aquatic > Marine > Oceanic | place: Arctic Ocean | collected... | reverse complement strand
TCCGGTAACACACGCTAAACGGAAAAACCAACCGACACGTAAACACATACACACTTTTAATAAATACTGACTTTACAAACCCATTAGTATACCAAAAACTCACTACTTACCGCTAATTTACCACACCCCAACACCAACCAAGTCTTTAATAAGTTTACAAAATGGATTGTACAGTTTACCTACTACCAGTAAAATAAAATCACGGGTCAATAATAAACTTACGTTAATAAACTTAGGTATCTTTTTATTAAAAAACCTAAATACCCTTACACACATAATATCTACCAAGTATAAATACATTTACAAAATAAAAAAATCTTTATACTCGTTCACAAAACCTAATCAAATAAAAAACATAGTGTTAAAACGTAAAGCATCGTTAGTTTTTTATAAACTTATTTTTTTATCAAAAAATAAAACCTACCAAACTAAATCAATCACCGACTTAACAAAGAACAGTATCATTAGTAATTATTTCAGACAAAACCTAAACCTACACACCCAATCACTTTTTAAACCAACCAAAACAATCACGAACCCAACTAATTACGGTAATAATTACGAAATAAGATTAAGTAGGGTAAGGTTTAAGCCTGGATATCAGCGCCTTTGGAGAGATTCACGTACCGCACTTAAAGACTTAATAGGGTTAAAATTTATTTATCAAAAACAATTAACTAAATATATTATTAGGTTTTATAAAAAAACTTACCAACCTACCCTCTCCCCTAACGAACTACACCTTTCAAAACTCGCTATATACTCACGTATAGCCCCTGATTATAGTACATTCAACCTTTTTTATAACTCAAATCTATTCTTTATAAATGGGTTAGTTCCTACAAACAAAAACATTGTCTGTGTACTAAATGACTTTGTTCAACTAGTTGTGTCTAAGTGGTATTATATTTTTTTCCGGTGATTATCACATTGAACTTTAGTACGTTTTCGTAAGATTAAGAGACTAATTTACCGTAAAGGTTTATCTAGTCGATATAAAGTTATGAAATCTCGTAAACAAAAAAGTAACACAGTACCAGACTGAATATTCCTAACTAAGTACGATTTTTCTGACGTAAAACCTTTTATAGAAGTTGATTATTTCACGTTATCGTTTTCGTTAATATACGAACCTTATCTCAACTACTACTACGCACCCACCAACCTTTTATCACCCAAAATCAACATATACAGGTTGTATAACTGAAAATATATAACTTAGTGGCTAAGTTATTTTCTTCATCAATTTTTTTTACCAATGAGTACTATAACCAAAAATCTTTATCCGATCAAATACTTTTAATTTTTGACAACCACCATTCCCCACAAACTCATACTCTGAACGTAAAGTAAAAAGCTTTATACTAAATTTTGGACCACAACATCCAGCAGCTCATGGTGTTCTACGATTAGTAGTGCAGTTAAGTGGTGAGCTTGTCGAACGTGCAGATCCCCACGTAGGTTTTTTACACCGAGGAACTGAAAAATTAATAGAGAAAAGAACTTACTTAAAAGCAGTACCTTATTTTGATAGGTTAGATTATGTATCAGTTATGACACAAGAACATGCATTCTGCCTAACAGTAGAGTCCTTACTAAAAACCACCTCACACACAGCATTATACGTCCAAGTACGTGTATTATTTGATGAACTAACACGTATACTGAACCACTTATTATGTATATCGTGTCATTCTATGGACGTAGGTCAAATGTCACCAGTGTTTTGAGCTTTTGAAGAACGTGAAAGATTAATGGAGTTTTACGAGCGTGTCTCGGGTGCTCGTATGCACGCTGCTTTTTATAGACCTAACGAGGTTGATTGGACTGGACTAAATTATCAGTTTTTTTTAGATGTTGTTTTGTTTACGCGTGATTGTTTCAAGTCGTTAACCGAGATATTCGCTGTATTGACTACAAACAGTATATGAAAATCACGTTTAGTGGGCGTGGGCGCATTAAACATATACGACGCCGTATCTTATGCTGCTTCGGGGCCTATGATTCGTAGTGTTGGTGTACGTAAAGACATGCGGTTGTATAAATCTGAGACCTACGCATCGTACTGGTTCCTGTCACTAAACTCATTTGTTGGTAAAAGGGGTGATAGTTACGATAGGTTTTTAATACGTATGCGTGAGATGTACGAGAGTATAAATATCGTTTTCCAAGTACTAAGCAACCTAATAACATTTTCTAAAAACCCAAATTCAACCGACTCTAAACTCGATTTTTTTTCATTTTTCGAATTTTTATATAAACATAGGAAAGATTCTTTAAATAAAAAAGTGAAGTACACTTCAATGGAAAATTTAATATCCCACTTTAAAAAGTATAGTGACGGTATTAGAGTACCTAAAGGTTTTTCGTACGCAGCTGTAGAAGCACCGAAGGGTGAGTTCGGTGTTACAATTGTTTCGGATGGAACGTTAAAACCGTATAGGTGTAAAATACGTACCCCTGCATATCATCATATGCACCTAATGCCTCGAATGGCCCAAGGTCATTATCTTGCTGACTTAGTAACCTGTTTAGGTTCCCAGGATATAGTATTCGGTGACGTTGATAGGTAAAACCACACTGTTTATATTTATAAAATATGTCAAGACATAATCTATGAGTTTACACAAACAACCTACAGAGACAAATGTTTCTTAAATCAGAAGTAAAACGTAAGTTACTCAAATCATTCAAACTTAATCAAAACGTAAGTTATACAAGACGTTACCTAGCCTCTTTCTATTTAACACACTTACCAAATAAATCCTCTTCCTCATTCTCTGTATATCGATGTATAAGATCAGGCCGTACGTGAAGTGTTAACCGTACAACTGGGTTAAGTAGGTTTGTATTACGTAACGAAGCTTATAAATCTAATCTACCAGGACTTAGTAAAGCTAGTTGGTAAATCCACTATAACCTACAACAGTACATTAAAAATTTTATAGTTACTTTTACTATTGAATCTTATTTCTTAATAATATTCGTACTTACAGTTATACCTTATAGCTTGGCCACATTTTTCTTCTTAGTAGATTTAGGATTCCGAGTATATTTATTTATATGAAGTTACCACGATTTATTAATAGACATTTCAGAAGTCTATGCAATATTTATATTTATATTTCTATTACTCAACTCAATAATAGCACCATCAATCATAATACAATACACTAACTATAGTACTAGCAAGCAACAAAACAATAGTAAAAATAATTATTTATCATCAGGGTCACTTTTTATAACATATGCTTGAAGTAGTCGATTCGTATCCTCATTATCCAAAATAAAATAACAAAACCTAAAAATTAAATGACACGTTTTAGTCTAGATATATTTGACTTATTTTCTTTATTTTTTTCATGATACATAAAACCCGTATTATTAAGTCAAAACCTCTTACTTAATATACAGTTCGTATTACTACTGTTAACCCTAACTTTATTTAAAATCTTATCAACACTTTACTTAAGTGTACTAAACCCATTAACAAATTGTTTATCAATTTTTAAAGTCACCTCCCTATTTTCTGTATTTATAGCAATAAAATTCGTACTACTAATAGCGTTATTGATATTTGTACGTGGTGGTATACCCAGGTACCGGTACGATTTTCTCACAAAACTTGGGTGAATTAAAACACTAAGTTTAGTATTAGCACTATTCATAATAAATCTACTACTATCGTACCTATAAATATTTGTTATTTACATAAGTACTGATCTACTATTATTTAACATGAAAAACAACCTACCAACTTTATATAAACTCAAGTATTGGTTAATAATAAACTTTACGTTTTATATAGAACTACTCTCCCACACAATTACTAAAATAAGTATACTAAAAAATTTTTTCTGAAAAATAAGTAACTTCTCGGACCTATACTGATATTTTTATTTATTAAAAGATGTAAAAACACTCTCCTACTTATCTAAGTAAAGCCGTACTGTATATTTTATAGTAAAATGGAAATTAGCTTAATCGGTAAAGCATTAGTTTTTGGGACTAAATAGTGTGGGTTCGAATCCCATATTTCCAAAATATAATTACAAACTGCCCGTACTCTTACGTAAGTAACCACTACAACCTATTAGTATCAAAAAAACACCGATTTAAATCAATAACGTTTAATAAATCTACTATAAAAATAGTAAAAATATTATACAGGTCGGGTGTAATAACAAATTTTATAGTTACCAAGAACCTGCCAAATAACAAACAACCTAATATTAAATTCACAGTACTTTTTTATAAAAATTCGTCGTTTTTTAAAAAAATAAAACTAATATCAACACCATCTAAACAATTTTTTGTAACTAAAACAACACTTAAACTATCCCAAAAAGTTTTCAAAACATCCTTAATTATAATTTCTACTAATAAAGGATTGCTCACTCACCAAGAAGCTATTGCTTTAGGTCTTGGCGGTAAAGTTATATATATTATAAATTAACCACCTACAATAAATGTTAGTCATGACTAAATTATACAACTCGTTAACCCAAAATATTTCCAATCTTCTTACCTGAACCACCACAACTCTTTACTTAGTAAATAAAAATCCTATAAACATAGCAATAACTTTTTTAGCACCACAGTCGATAAATCAACTCAAAATTACTTTTTACACATCGTTTTTTAAAAATTTCCTAACCTGAAACTACGTACTTAATAACAAACTTACTAAGGTAGTAGTGACGGGTATTAAAACTCCCCAAACACTTATGTTACAGCAAAAAACAAACACCCCTAACAGACTTCATAACCTAATTAGTTATTCCACCCCCTTTAACTCTATACACTTTTTGTTGAATTTTTTATACTCAGAGTTGTCACTCAGGTTAAAAATAGTAGTTTACAAATCATTTAGTTTTAGTTGGTATTACATACACGGTTTTGTGTTCATACTTTTTATAGATGCCTGCTTAACTGATGATGAACCTTTATGGGAACCTATAGAATGGAGTTTAGTCCAAACTTGGATACTATTTATATTTAGTTTTGCTTGAATTGCCGAAAACTTAATTGTAAGTAGGTACGGAAGTTACGCGGGCCGTGATAAAAGAGTTTGGATGGCCTGATATAAAACATTTTGACTAATAGAAGGGTACTACGTACTTAACTATGGTGTAGCTGTAGTTTTAGTTATGGTACCGTTCTATTTTGAAGTAAACTATAACCTATCGTTTATATATTCTTGATGAAATTGGTTCTCAAGGGTCTTTTTTTACAAATTTACATTACTATATACTATAATATTACTAATAGCGTTATGGCTTCAAGTTAATGTTCGTTGGGTAGGGTTTAAGAAGGCACTACTCCTCATAAGTATTATTAATATGCTACTAGCGTATTTAATATATACCCAGTTTATAATTATATTTTTTGGTTACTTTACTGACCCAATATGGTATCAAAAAACACGTTACGTAGACTACGTACAATTAAGTCATGAACCAGCAAAGTGGGGCTGGGGGTCCGCTAAAAAAGACCATTTCACATACCATGGAGTTAAAACCGTACTTTGGTTTAAGAATGATGGGCCTTTTGCTACGTCATTTTTATTTTGTCAAATATTTTTCTTCATATGTTTATTTTGCCTTTTTATATACTGAGTTGTACTATTTCGAAGAGTGTATTCTTTAAGCGAGGTACCACTTACCTATACAACATACTGTGTATCCTCCTTGAAACAATTTTTTTTCTTTTTTTTATATTTTTACGTATTCATTCTACTCAGCTTTTTATCTAACTACTGAAGATTCCCTATAGAATACTTCTTTACTTGTGAGTATAAATCATGGTATATAAACCTATACAGTATATTTAGTGGCTACCCATCGTTTATTTATAGTATATTTTTAAACTAGGTTTATACTACAACCCTTCATATAAATGTTATTCGTAAAAGCTGCTAAAGTCATCGCACTTGGTATTGTTTTTTTCCCCATAACAGGTTGCGCAATTGCGACTGGAATAATTTTCGCATCATTACTTAAAAGTGTTTCTTACGCACCTGACTACGAAGAAGTATTATTCAACTACGCTATCTTAGGATTTGCTTTTGTTGAAACATTTTGTTTTTTCTTATTCTTTGCTGCCGGTTTCATTTATGTTTTATAGACACTCACGTACTATAATTAAGTTGCTCTACAACCTTATAGCCTAAACCAACGTGTTTAACAATATACTTATTAGGTTAATTATCGGTAATATGGGAAACCCAACAATCACTAGATTAGGACGTACACAATTTTGGTATAAAAAATGATACACAGATATAACATATAACACCCTACTAAAAACCACGCACACACTCGAAACGCTTTTAAATTTTTATTTTCAATACGGTTTATTTTTCACAAAAAATCTTTTTTTCCATAATTATTGGTATAAAAACTCCTTTTTTAAAAAACATAATTATAACCAAAACAGTAAGCAAAAAAGTTTATACTTTAGAAAGTACTACTACGCACACCAAACACTTACGATAGAGCACTCGTATTTTTTACGACTAAACACGTCAGAATTTTTCCCACTACGCCTCTACGTACTCAAGTACACTAATTGGATACTAGCCTCCGTACAATGATTCAAACCACTAAAAACTACAAATACTCAACAAAATAAAAAAAACACTCAACAAAAACACTCATCAATATACACTAATACGAAAATTAAGGGACGTACTCAACGTAATAAAATACTTATTTTGTTGTTGTTAAGTTTTTACAAAAAAAACAACCTTAAGTACTATTTTTAGTATAAAAATCATTGTTGTGGTATGACGCACTTAATAGTAAAAACTCAATACTTTATACTAAAAAAAACAACCAAAAAAAAAACAAATTCTTACGAAATTACAAATTCAGTCCTTATTTACGGCGTAAAGATTCAAACTATGTAATTACTTATGTCTTACCCGCTAATTGAAAAATGTTAATTATATTTAATGTAAACCTACGTACATACTATATTTTTATGTGATCACAAAACTACTTCTTTAAATTACCGCTACCTCAAATAACTAGTACGTTAAGTTTTGATCATAACACACGACAAATGTCTTTTAGCTCATCCTATATAAACAACTTTACTAATTTATACACCACACTACTAAACTCATTCTATAAAATACTAATAAAACCTATCTTTACCAAATTAAAATTTAAAGGTAAAGGTTATTACATTTATAAAAATTACAGAAACACAATTACCCCACAATTCGGGTACTCCCACCGATTATATTTATATACATTTTTTTTATACGTCACATTTTTAAGTAAAACCTCCTTAATAATTTTTGGATTAAACCTTGTAGACTTAAGTACAGTTGCAAAAAATTTATTTACTTGACGCCCCTTAAATATTTTTACTGGGAGAGGGGTCCGATTTTCTAAACAAATTGTTTACAAAAAATCTGGAAAAGTAAGCTCGTACCGATAAATTAAGTATCTGTGTAATATGATGCTGTGATCTCATATGATTAACTTATATACCCATTACATTAATATTATATCATCCTACACCTCTATCGAAATTTTTTATTCTTTCTTTATCTCTTTCTGATCAAACTTATTTTTACTAACTTTTATACTCTCATTTCAATTGTTTTTGTAAATTTGATATATATTTGTATATATATTTATATGACTCATGTAACCTATGACCACTTCTTTAAAACAACAAAATATAAAAAATATAATAAACATACCGTTTTATCCGAAAAAGCTTACGTATCAAATCTTTTTGCACAAAAAGTAAAAACTAACTACTTAGTAAATTACAAAAACCAAAAAACGTTAATTTTTAACATAGGTTTAAAAAACTCAATGAGGTGTGATTTTAGGTACCTAACATTTAGTCTTTTTAGATTGTTTTTTTCAAACTCTAAAGTCGACATACCTAAAGTACTACTCAACTTAAACGCACTAACTCGACCTAGTAACCAAGTAACAACCTATAAATTCAACAACTACTTAATGAACTCGGGCAGTTTTTTAAAATCATTAATACAATTAAATATGTCGTGAAACGACTCACTTAATAACTTTTTTAAATTCACTCAAGATTCTCTAAGTTGGTACTGTATATATAATCAACTAGCTCTTATACACACAAATACTAATAAAAACCCTAACATAACAACCACCCTTAACCAATTTTTAACGACATACATACGCAAAGCTCAGCCAATATTTTCGTTATATGTTTATAAAATTAGTAAAAATATATACAAAAACACTAGGGGTAAGTCCGGTAAATTCATGTTTTTATGAAAATACGTACCAACATATAAAAGACTTTTCATAGTAACGTCGTGACTTATTAAAGAGTTAAGGGTCTTACCTCAGCGTAAACTAAACCTAAGACTTACTCAACTACTACTAAATATGTCACAGTCACCACTTAAGACGTGGGCACATCGTATAAAGTTCTTCTCGTACAATTATGTATATCGTAGCTGTCGTAAAACTTTAGCGTCAACCTATACATCCGTTAAAGTTTAGTGTATGATAATAAATAGGTGATTTTGAAGTATGGGTATTAATAACGTCAACAACAATCTTGTCAACGCTAGTATATAACATTATAACCTCAGTGTCTTACAAAGACATATTACGTAGGTTCGGTTTTTTAAAAGCTAGTCGTAGAGATTTTTATGAATGTGGTTTTAAGCCACAGGTGCAACGTCCGGTGCAACTATCCCTACAGTTTTTACTAATATGTGTTTTTTTTTTACTATATGATATAGAATTAATTTTCCTATTCCCATTTATATCAGGGTCGACATTTACTGGTATTTATGAGTTATGATTAATATTTTTTTTCATATTTATACTATTTGCAAGTTTAAATATAGATTACGAGAGGCATGTACTATATTGACAAGAATAATAACGGTGGTTATAATAAATGCTAGAAGGTCGTAATTTTCGTAGAGCTTTATGAGGATACCATCCAACTTTCCAAAACATAGATATAGTAACAAATTGAACCTGAAACTTAGTTTCACTCTCATCAATGATTTTTTCATATGTAAATTTTTACGTAAATAGGTTAGTTTTACCTTTTTCTAGCGTAACCTCTATTATAGGGTTTATGCTTATGTTAGTTATTGTAATGCAAATAATGTCAGGTTTTTTCCTTGGTTGATATTTTATGCCCGAACCAGGGTTAGTTTTAGAATTACGTGAAGAGATGTTTAATGACACAAGGTTTGGTGCTGAAGTTTTTTACATGCATGTTAGGGGGGTCGATACCTTAATGGTGTTATCCTACTTACATATTTTTAAAAAATTATATCTTAAAAACTATGTTACATCTGAATCAGACGGTTGAATGTTAGGTGGTTACGCCTTTTTATGATTTCATTACATTGTGTTTTTAGGTATCTCACTAAGTGCTTCACACCTAAGTGACTTAACACTAACTATAGTCGCAAACATAGTATGATCCTTATTTAATAATATATACAAGACGTATTATATTGTGTTTACTAATAAACATCTAAATGTTGATCAATTGACCCGTATGATGATATTTCATTATTTCACACCCTGGTATTATTTATACTTAGTAAAATTACATGCATTATTTTGTCATGAATCTTGGGATACCGATAGTGGTGAAAATGTTTATGAGGACAAATCAGGTTCTTACATATCATGGTTCTACGACGCAATACTTAAAGAAATACAAGATGCTTGGTACTGAGTAATGTTTGTATTTATATATTTTTTTCTACATCATTTTAATGGCGCAACTGTTAATTTCTTCTTCTTCGAAAGATGAAACATAGTCGAATTAGATGATATTCGTTTTTACGGTGTTGCACCCCACTGGTACTTTAGACCTTTAATGGGTTTACTTGTAATATCACCAACCCATTATGAAGGTTTAATGTGAATGGGTTTGTGGTTCGTATTATTAGCCTTTTTACCAATTTTTTACAATCTATACAACTCATTTAACAGGTATGTAGCTGCTATACCTATGCAAAACTCACTACTACAAACCTCACTATTTATTACTTTTATGATGTCTTTATTCTGTGCATCTAGTATGTTACCTTGTGGAAGGTATTATTATGAACCTGAAGGTGGTTATGTAGGAAACCCTTGAGTTAAGTTCTCGTATCAGTATATGTATGTTTATTTAGCATGAATTATACACCACTTAGACTTAATAGATCACTACATTTTCCAATTTAGCCAAACGTTAGTAAGGAAATGTAGTGTGTACGCTTTAAGATTTGAGCGGTCCTCTACTAATAACAATAACCTTGTCTCAAATAGTTAACACTAATATTAACTTATGCAAGCCTTACCCAACACTATCAAAAAACTACTAAAGTACGTAATAAGTAACACGTTAAAAACTCTCCCTACGTTAACTACCAACTCTATAAAAAATATACTACTTAGTTTATGACTCAAAGTAATTCTAAATTTTAAATTTATAAATACTTATTACATACGTAATGAGCATTTGTGGTTAGACGGGTTTTTATTTGATTTTTTACAAAAAAAAACAGCAGACATGTGGGTACGTAAATTTGTAATATACACAGGGTTTTTATTCTCAGAACGTTTAGTCTTCGATTCAATAGTAAAACTTTATATCGACTACTTTGTGTGATATATGCACAAGTTTACAATATTCGAAGTTAGTAATGTCTTTGAAATGTTAACTATAGTAATTTACTTCGCTATAACACTATTCTTTTCGATGATACTTTTAATAATTTTATTTTAGTTTTATAAACTATTATTTTTGTTGTATGTATTATATACTCTCTACAAAGCCAAATAACACATAACATACTACTAAACTTTCTTGTTTGGGATCACCTAATCCTTAAAACAACAGATACTTTTATATACTATATTTTTACATTATATGTCAGAAGCTATATTACTAAGTGCCTTACTTGTAGTTCTATTAACTTTATTTTGTGTTTTATCCGAACGAAAACTATTAGCATTTGCCCACCGAAGAATGGGACCAACTTTAATGGGACGTAATGGTTCGTGACAAATATTAGCAGACTTGTTCAAGATGTTAACTAAAGAAATATTCCTTATACCTCGACCAACAACCACACTAGCACCCATATTCCTCTCATTATTATTTACAGCCCAACTCCTTTTCGCGTTAAACTTTGCGTGAGGACCCAGCCTTCTCTTAGTCGACTCAGTCGATTCCATGATACTATACCACCTAATACTAATACTACTATCTAATATTTTTTTCTCTGTAGTAGGACTATTAAGTCAATCGAGATATGCCATAATAGGTACTGTTAGGGGGTTAGTACATGTAATATCATTAGATATTTTCATAACTGTTATATACTCATTATTAGTATTCAGTGCTCAATCTGCAAATTTTCACGACTTTGTTCTATTTCAATCTGGTTATTGATGCTTGTTCCTTTACGCACCTGCAGCATCAGGATTCGTATTAATACTCTTTCTAGAGTCAAAACGTGCACCTTTTGATCACTCTGAGACTGAAGCCGAGGTTGTTGCGGGGTATTCAACCGAGTACAACGGTCCCATGTTACTAATGTTTTTCTTAGCTGAGTATTTACACCTAGTTATATCAGCTATACATTTTATTATATTCTTCATTGGTGGTTGAAATAGTTTTGAGGTAGTTATGTTCCTACCCCCCATATTTGCCTCTTACCACACCACTAATTTTTTAGCTCCCGTATTATCAGTATTATAATACTTAATTTTAGACTATTCGTTTACGTACTAATTATATTTATTTACACATACTACGCAACGTTATTCTTTTCCCTTAAGATAACGTTTAGTACAAACCTGTATGACATATGTACCCACATATACCTAAACGATTTTTACATAAATAACTATTACTTTATGTGAACACAGTTTTTTTTACTACCCACACTACTCGTGTATATAGTATACTACTACTCCACACTACTAATGAAACTTAAAAACACCCTAAACTTAGCTACATTAACAATTTTATTACTATTTTTATTATGATGAGTGTTTGAATACTACTTAACCAATAGTTATAATTATGTTTGGTTAAACGTACCCTATTTTTATAATAACCTACTCTACAACCCATTAAATAAGTACCACCCCATTATGTTTTTTATATCGTATATATATATTTATAGTATTGTCCCATACTTAAATAGTTTTCAGAACTACCGCAATACATACTATATTAACTTTATAGTACGTATTATACATAAAAACTCCACAACAAAACTAAACATATATTGGTTACTAATGTCAATATCTTTATATTTTGGTTCTTGGTGAGCTCTTCAAGAAGGTTCTTGAGGTGGTTGATGAAACTGGGATTCTTCAGAAGTTTTCGGACTAGTAATATTAACATTTTTTCTATCACTAACACACCTAAATTATCCATACCTGACCCACACGTATTATATGATACTTTGTTATATGTGGGTAACCCTAATATTTTTTATATACGTGATATTACAAATGAGCTACACTCTTGTTTCTCACAATTTTGGATTAAGTATACTAGACTACGGGTATGTAAATACTAACTTTGTTGTATTATGTACCCTTATATTAATTTTATACACTGTTACTTACTACAACGTTTTTACAAATTTAATTAGTGGTATACTATTAACTACTGTATACTACAAAATTAGTACTTACGTAAGACGTAAGTACTTACTCACGTATACGACAACCCTACTAATTATATATATATACGTACTAAGCTTCAACCCCATAATAAACAATATTTTTTGAACGTCTCTAAATGTAGAGGTATTAAATAAATGATTTTCCTGAGTAAACCCCAAACTAACCCTAATGATATTAATTTATCTTTTTTTCCTCTCATTCAACAGTTTTATATTATTTTGTTACATACTTACTTATATACCTTATTTTATAAACTACTCACCACTAATATTTTATAGTGTCTTTAAGAATACTAAAATATTAGTATTTCACCTACTCCTTTTTATTACTTTTATAACCTCTATAAATCTAAACAACTCAGTTTTTATTGTATGGGAATATTTTACTAACTCAAGTACTGATTACCTTACCACAAAAACTCGCAACCCATACATAAACACGCTTGTCGTAGATAATCCCTATATACTAAATAATATAAACACTTTAAATCTTAACCATAATATGGGGACTATTAACTCTTTTTTTTGATTTAGTACTAACCTTAGTAACCAACTCTTTCTTCTTGATTTATCAGATGAAGTACTTCGACAAGTTATATATAATCATACATTTATGTACTCTTTTAGAGTATATATATACGACATGTCTTCGTTAGTAACAGACCTTTTAGTAATACCCATACTGTTTATGTCTACTAGATTCCTTAAAACTAAAGTGTTAATTATATCATAAAAAATAACTATCAATAACTAGTTTAAACTAATTACTAATTAACAAGTTATTTACGGTATAATTACTTACTAAATCCAAAGCTTTGTAGTACAAAATTTCTTCAAAATATACCCTATAAACGAGAAAACTAAAAAACAACTACCCTCTATCCTATTAAAATATAATAATTACTTATTGGTAAATATTATGGGTAATTTAAACCTAATCTGCACCAGTTTACACACTAAGTATTTCCACTCGTTAACCCTGTTTATCCATATTTTTGAAAAAATTATAAACACTGTAACAAACAACTTACTTAAGAGTATAAAATATTGATTACTTAAAAAAGTACTAGTGTACTTAAACCAAACTCCTAAGAAAAAAACTACCCATTTGAGTAAAGAGCCTTTTACGTACTTATATACGGTTAAGGCAGTGACCGGTGTATCTTATAAAACAAATCTAAACAAGTTACTACTATTCGTACTAAATATTATAGCCGGTAACTACCTTTGCAATACAAAATTTTTTACAGTAAAAACAAGTACAATACCCCTAAACACTAATTTTTACTTATTCACCTTTATCAATCTATTCTATTTTAAAACACGTAGTTATTAACTATTAAGTTTACCGATGTGTATTACACACTAACTTACTTATCATATTCAGTTTATGTTCCTTTGCCCCAATAATTTTAATATTACACTGCTTATTCATATTTTTATTTAAGCGTTGATTAGGTCCTATAGGAACTTTTTACAGCTCCGTAACCTCTTTTTTAACAGTAATACTACTCTCTTTATATGAACTTTACCTTGTACTAGTTAATGGTAACTATTTTTACGTAGATTTCGGTAGATGATTCTTTTGCCTAGACTTAATAGACTCTAACTTAGTGTTTTGTGTTGACAGTTTAGCCCTAATTTCGTCAATACTAGTATTAACTTTAACCGTATTTGCTTTATATTTCGGTGTTGAGTATATGTATCGAGAAGCTTTCATAAATCGACTATTATACCTACTCAATTTATTTGCAACTAGTGTTGTTTTCTTATTTTATTGTTACGATTTTTTCCTTATACTTTTTGCTTGAGAGTGTATAGGTTTATTCTCTTTTTTATTAGTTAATTTCTATTCAACTCGTATATACACACTCAAAGCAGCACTTAAAACGTTTGTATTTTCTAGAATAAGTGATATGTTCATGTTTTTATCTTTCCTAATGACAATAAGTTCGTTTATGACAACAGACCTGTCCTTAATATTTATTCAAATACCCTTTATGGCATTTCATTACCTATTTATAGGGTCTACAGCACTACATTTTTTAACTTTTTTTTCGTTCTGTTTAGTAACCTCGGGTGGTATTAAAGCTGCTCAATTTTTTTTCCATGTTTGGTTACCTGACGCAATGGAGGCACCTACACCAGCATCAGCACTTATACACTCATCAACGTTAGTTGTTGCCGGTATATTTTTAGTTATAAGGTTCTCAATCCTATTCGAATTTACTATATTTAC
>Ga0115007_10001509_pt1 | contig 14935 bp, 17 predicted proteins | sample ArcOceMetagenome_2_FD_87166 | JGI IMG/M metagenome (GOLD analysis project Ga0115007, IMG submission 87166) | Marine eukaryotic phytoplankton communities from Arctic Ocean - Arctic Ocean ARC135M Metagenome | ecosystem: Environmental > Aquatic > Marine > Oceanic | place: Arctic Ocean | collected... | reverse complement strand
TGGGTGCTGGGGGGGGGGATGGGGCCGAGTGAGGGGGGGAGACATGGCATGGACGTAGTCTTAGGCGTAGCGGGAAGAGAGTTATCCTTTGAAAGGAGGATTTGCTTCTTGAAAGTCTGCAACACTTGAAATCCGAAAATGATACCCCTTTTAGAATGCCCCTTTACCGGTGAAATATGCCTATCAATCCGCCAAAACGCGATGGGGTGTTGAAAACGAGCTTCCTAAAATTCGTTCGACATCGACCCACTCGTCGCCCCTCCCAGTCGCACGCGCGCACCTTGGCACACGACAGGCCGCGATGTCGCTGCGCTCCTCGCTTGTCGGCGAGGGCGCGCCTCTTTTGGTGTCCGGCGCGGATGCGAGCCTCGGCAGGGAGGCGAAGGCGGCGGGGCGAAGGCTGCCCGCGGTGTTCGCATGCGCCGCGGTGGGTGGTTTTGTTTTAGTCCTGGTGTGCTTCTCAGTGGCTTTGCCGGGCTCGAATCACGGGGCACCGTCCACGGCGAGGGAAGGGTTTGTGTCTGATGCGGCTGTGATGGCCGATGCGCAGGGTCGTTCGCAGACACCGCGTAAGTACGAGCACCTTCCGGACGAGGGCTTTGCTGAAAACAAGGACCAAGCTACACACACTCTTGCCGGAGACTCGGCGATTTGGGGAAACGCGCGGGCGGATGAGGACGACGACAAGGAAACCTCCGCTCGTTTGGGGTGGGTTCCCGACCAGGCGTTCATGAAGGAATCGGAACGCTTGTACAACCAGATCAATGACGCGGGGCTGACGCAGCTTGATTACGAAAACGGGGTCACCAAGGGTGAGGACGAGCAGGCGTTGCGTGATACGGAGACGCGCGGTGGTACCGGTGACGAAACCGCCAAAACCAATGCTGAAGCCGAAAACAGCAACCAGCATTCAGCAACCGACGACGACTCGGAGGATTACCAGGCCGTGAAGCCAGCCGCTGAGGCGGCTAATTTAGTAGGCGCCAGTACGCGCATTGACATGGGCACGACGACTCAGCCAAGAGAGCGGTTACGGAGCCCCAACCCGCAGCGCGCCAAGACGCTCCGGTTCAACCCTTGCGCCAGCGCCGTCGAACAAGAAAGCCAGTGGAGGTCCGAAAACTTGAAAACAGAGTGCGTAGTCAACGCGCACAAGTGTAACTTCTGCGCCTGGGTGTTACAGTACGACGCGGAGTACAGGGTCAACGACGTCGTGAGTTTGCTAGGCCCAAACTACAAGGTGAGCAGCCAATCCCTGCTTTCGCGCCCGGAGTACAAAGGTACTATTCTGAGGGACATGCTGGACGCGAAACCGCGAGACCGACTCGACTCCACGAAAATTCAGTGGAAATCAAACTCAAGAGACGAAGCCTCCGATAACTTCGACTTTGTTAAAAACCACGTTGAGGGGATGGACTGCAGGGGCACGAAAAGCGACACGCTGTTGGTGCACCTGCGAGCGGGCGACGCCGTCGGCGCTGAGTATAAACAAATTCCAAACGTCGACGCGGCGGCGCGGCGGGTGGTGGAGTACGCGCTTGCGAAGTCGGGGGTGACGAAAATCGAAATCTCGGGTGTGTTGCACTTCGGTGTGCCTGATCCGAGTGACTCGTTTTACCAGGACAACGGGGGATTCGAGGTCGTCAAGGATGATTTCGGCCAACCGCGGTACAGGGTCACGGATGATATTCTAAAAAAGAACGGTTACATCGTCAACAAGTTCATCGCCGCGGCGCGCGACGCCGGTCTGGAGGTCTGGTTCACGTCAAACAACAACCCGGACACGGACATGTGCCGGTTCGCCAAGGCATGTCACTTCCTAAGCGCGTCTCGGGTGGTTGGGAAACCCGATTTAGGAAACGCGGAGTCGCGCATGTCCTTTAGCGACCTTTTGGACGACCTGCACTGGAACTTGAGGCGGTGCGATTAGACGTGATGTGGTGTTTTAGAAATGATGTGAATGCATTGAGTATCAACAATGATGAACTTCACGCTTGCCCCCTTGTTCACGTATTCGCGTGCATGCTCGCCAGCATCTCTGCTTGTTTTTCCACGTGGCGCGTGTGAAAGGCGGTCATTTCAACCGCCGACGTGGGCAGCGTGGTGCGCAACTGCACGTACTTAACCAGTCCTCGCTTCTGCACCTGGTCAGCCACGGTCATCGCGAGATCTCCAAACATGATGGGGTCAGCTCCCAAAACCTCGTTCGTTTTGTTCAAAGTAAGCTCCATTTCACACCCGCCACATGCGGATATCTTGGCTAACTCCGGACCGAGGTGCTGGAGGTCGAACTCGACGACGCAGTTGTCTCTCTTTGGGCCGTCCTTGTAAAATCTCGTAATCCTGCTGTTTTCTGATTGCAGGGGCTCCAAGTGACTCTTTGGGATGACTGTTACCAACGGGTTCTTGCTGTAAGTACCCGCCTGAGTGCATATTTGGATCACGGGAGAGTCGTTCCAGTGGATGTAGTGCATGACCTTACAAAATATTGGCAGGCCCGGCATTGAATCAATATAGCTGCCGTTAAACTTCGAGGTCGTCTTTGTACGCCTGCTTGTCCTTCCCGCCGAGGATATCCGTCTTGGGCTCCTTGCCGCACAACTTCTTGTGGCGCTTCCAATCCGACTTCTGAAAAAAAATGCTGCAGTAAACTGTGACCTTGCAACGAAAACAGTACTTCTTGCCGCCGCCAACAGGAACATTTTTTCCACAGGCTTCGCAGCTCACGTTGTACGTTATTTTGGCCGGCTGCTTCTCAAGGACGACTGTCGGAAGGGGCTTGAACGGGAACGGTATAACTTCCTGAGTGAGCGGAGCGTTCTTAACCCTTCGGAGCCTCTCGGCGAGCAAATATGCCTGCATGGTCCGTGGTCCAGCGTCGTTGGTGTTGACGAGCGCCTTGTCGTTCCACTGCTCAGCCAGCAAAACGTTCCTGACGTGACCCCCGATGCCGTGAAACAGCAAGTTCGCCAGATTGTGCTGTGCATCAGGATCGCCCTGCTCAGCCGCCTCGCGGTTTTGTAGCTGAACAGTCGGGTCGGCCAGCTTGCGATGCAATTCCGTACGCCTGCGTTAGTCCGCCATCTCGCTCGCGCGTCCAGTTGTGAAAAGGGAATCTGAGATCCAAAAGGCGTTTTTCTCGGAGTTACCGAATAAAAGTTGATGCGAAAATATATCACACTCCTCTATTGCTTATTCTCCTTCCCCGCCCTGAGCGCTTGTTTCCGCACCAGCCCCCCCCACTTCGTGAGCAACGCGTTCAAATCGCCGTTCATGCGCGTCCCCGCACCGCCCCAGATAAGCAAATCGGTAAGATCCGTGTTGGCGCCATCACCTACTTTGCGAACGAATTTGAATCCCAGCCGAGTGTAGTATTTCACCAGCTTCGCGGCGTATTCGTTCCCGTCGTCGATTGCGAGGAGTTCCATTTTGAAACAGCCTTGTTCCCATGCCATCAGCGCTGATGTGGAGCCAAGCAAAATAGAAATGCCAAACACGCTTCGCATCGCGGCGTCTGCGTCGTTAGTTTTATTAATCCGGCTGTTGTAAATCCTCATGGAGTCCATGTGCAAAATGCCGAACGGGGGTGGCGCGATGAACCCGTCGTGCTCGCCGATGATGTCACTGTCCTTGTTGTCACCGGCATCGAAGACACTGTTGGTGCTCTTACCAGCGCTGCCCACGCGCCGGGCGGTTATTTTGAACACCGGGCCGAACGTCGTGGTTTCCAACACCAAGCCTCGCGCCTTGGCGGCGGACGCGAGCTCCTCTTTCGTCACGGGAGCCGTGGATGACGCGCGCGTGAGAACCGCAGCGGCGCGGCGAACGCGCCGGCAGGGAACACGCGGCGCGTTGGTCCACCTGACGTGCCGCAGCGCTGAAACTGGCGCGGCGCACGTGGACGGCGCCATGTCGAGTGACCGCGGAGGTTTCGAAGACTGATGCCAACCGTGTTTTCCGAGAGAGATGGTGTTTTGAAACACGCAGTTCTCGCCACATTCGATCGCGCCGTCCCTCCGCCCGGGTTCCGCGCTTTCCAGACATGCACGCCTTTTCCGTTTCCCTCGCCGCGCGCCCGGTGCTTCGCGGCCGTTCCTGTGTTTCGCGCGTTTCGCGTTCCCAAAAAACGGTAACCCGGTCACGGCAATCTCACACCCTCGTCGTCGCGGGCACCAAAAACACGGTTTTCATCGACGGCGAAGCCGGCACCACGGGGTTACAAGTCCGGGACCGGCTAAGCAAGCGTACCGATATCGAAATCATTTCCCTGGTCGGCGATGACCGCAAGGACACGGCGAAGCGCGCGGAGATGTTGAACAAATGCGACGTCGCGATCCTGTGCCTTCCCGACGACGCCGCGATCGAGGCGGTGAGTCTCGTGACCAATGGTACGGGCCTTTCCCATTTACCACGTTCCGCTTCCCTGATTACAGCCCCTGATGGACGTTGTGCTGTACATCCTAAAAGATGTAGTGCTGCTGACTACTTGACTGTGCTAGAACCTGTTACTGTGTTACGTTGCGAAAAACAGTCGTAAAGCCACACCACTACGGTACCCTGTCCAATCCCGGATATACGCGTCGCGACCTCCCTGACGCTTTCTTTTTTATATCTCAGACACCACGGTGATCATCGACGCGTCCACGGCGCACCGCGTCGGGGTTGACGGGTGGGTGTACGGGTTCCCCGAGCTGAACGATCAGCAGAAGTTTTTAGTATCAAACTCAAAGCGCATCGCGAACCCGGGGTGTTACCCGACCGGGATGATCGCGCTTTGCCGGCCGCTGGTGGACGCCGGTATTCTTCCGGAAAACACGGGCTTGGTGGTGCACGCGGTTTCGGGTTTTTCGGGCGGCGGCAAGGCGCTCATGGCGATTCACCACGCCGGCGAGGCGGAGCCGTGGGGCGCGTACGGGTTCAACTTGCAGCACAAGCACCTGCCTGAAATGGCCGAGTATTCGAAAGTCGGACGGAAGCCACTGTTCTGCCCCGCCGTGGGGAGCTTCGAACAAGGCATGGTGGTCAGCGTTCCGCTGCACTACGACCAGTTGCACGAAAAAGGACGCAGCGGCGCGGCGATTCACGGCGCGATTGAGGAGCGGTACAAAGACAGCAGGTTCGTGTCCGTCCGGCCTTTGAATGAAACCTCCGACCTTGAACGAGGTGCTTTCCTGCGACCCGATTCGCTTAACGACACGAACGACCTGGAGCTCTCCGTGTACGCCAACGACGACGACGGGATGGCGTGGTTAGTCGCGCGGCTGGATAACCTGGGGAAAGGCGCGTCCGGGGCGGCGGTGCAGAACCTGAACCTAGCGCTGGGGCTCGACGAAGACGCGGGGTTGTGACAGGTTTGCAGTACTGGGAGTACCAAGAGTAAGTGGCAGTCGGCAGTTGTTTTCATTGTTTTCAAGGTACTGGTAAGGGTACGACAGGAGAATAATTATTAAAGGTACAAACGACATAGAAAACAGGCAAACCGGCGTCGCGCTCGTCACGCCCGCGCCTTTGAATTCGCGTTTTCCTTCCCCTCCGTCGTGGATGGTGCCGCCACCTCCTCGGCTGTTTTCTTTACGGCCGGTTTCTTCACCGTTTGAGGGAGCGATTTCTCCATTTTCGCGAGTTCCACCGCCTCCTCCGATCGTTTCCGCGCGTCATCCGCGTCGCGCGCGCGTTGTTTACCCGCCGCCGCGGCGTTCAATTTGTCGACCTCCCTCCACAGGTGTTCGGTTGCCGAGGCCCGCTTGTACCCAGTTAAAACACTGGGATTCTCAATCGGGGCTTCCTTTTCCGACAACGCGTACCTCACCCAAAGCACCCCACCGGTCAAGTCCTCGGGAAACGCGTACTTCACCCCGAGCACGACCGCGCGCAACCCGAGAGGCGTGTCGATCAAGTCCCCCGGCGCGAAACCAAAAGGCGCGCAATGCTCCACGCCATCCTCATTGGTGAAGTACGTGTTGCCTTTCTTCTTTCCCGCTTTCTTCTTTCCGCCTTTCTTGGGAGGCATGCCTGCGGGTGGAGGAGCCTCACCTGTCGGGAGGGCTCCGCCAGGGAAGTGACGCACACGACGCCTTCGCAATTCGTTCCCCTTCACGTCAGCCGTTTCTTGGACGAAAATTTTCCTAAACTTTTTTGGCCACCTCGCAGTTTCGCCACGTAGGCACTTCATCAGCCCCCACGCCACAACACGAGGTGCGTCCGCGTTGCCACTACGAGACGCGCCTCGGCCCTTCGAGTGCAGTCACCGACCCATCGTGTCAACATCCACCATGTCCGCCTCGCTCGCAAGCAAGGCTGCGTTTGTCGGGCGCCGGTTCGTCGCCGGGAAGACACCGTACCGAACGACGCGTCGCGCAGCACCCGCGATTCGTGCCGCCGCTCCATCCGACGACGCCGCGCTTTCAAGAGCCCTGCGCACGGTGAACACGGGGGGGTTGATGCGCGGCAGCACGAGGGTGGGTGATGCGCATGTTATGGAGGCGGATACGACCACGAAGGCTACTACCGAGAAGGAGGAAACACCTCAGGATACGCAGGAGACACCGGTGCCGACCACCGCCGCTTTCTCATCTTCTGCCGAAATCCAGTACACCTTGCAAGGCCCGCCCCCGAAAAAGTTCGGCGTCGCGGACGGCGAGCTCGGGAACGTGCTGAGCGCGAGCGGTTCCTTTCTAACACGCGCGGTTTCCGGCGCGCTTTGCGAGGGGTGGAACGTTTCCCTAGTGCAAGGCGAGTGCCCACGCGACACGTACACGTTCGGGGAGTTCGGGGGGCGGTACGTGAAAGAAACTTCCGACGTGTCCAAATTTGCGAGGCCGCAAATCCAACTCGAGCTGTACGAGTTCGAGGGCTGTCCTTTCTGTAAGAAGGTCCGGGAGGCGGTTATTTGGCTGGACCTTGATGTGCTTTTCTATCCGTGTCCGCAGGGGGGGCCCAACTTTCGCGAACAAATCAAACAAAGGGGCGGCAAATCCATGTTCCCGTACATGGTGGACCCGAACACGAAAATCGAAATGTACGAGAGCGACGACATCATCGACTACCTGTACGACACGTACGGCCCGGGGAAGGAGAAAGTATCTTCGCTTTTGCGCGCGGGGGCGCTCACGGTGCTCACCGCGGGTTTCGGCTTGGCGCCGCGGATGGGCGCCGGGAGCAGGTACACACCCGCGACGATGCCCGCGAAACCAATCACGGTGTACTCCTACGAAGCCTCGCCTTTTTGTAAGCTGGTGCGCGAGAAACTGGTGGAGCTGGAGCTTCCTCATTTGATGAAATCGAGCGGCCGCGGGTCCCCGAAACGCCAGGAGCTTTTCGACAAAAGGGGGATGTTCCAAGCGCCGTACATAGAGGACCCAAACACGGGAATCGCGATGTTCGAAAGTAGCGCAATCGCGAAGTACTTGGAGCAGACGTACGCGAAGTAATACTTGGAGCAGACGTACGCGAAGTAATACTTGGAGCAGACGTACGCGAAGTAGTTCGGAATTAACATACATCGTGACACACCGAAACGAGACGTACGCGAAGTAAAGCGTCCGGGAGAGGTGTGTGCTGCGGGTTCCAAGTACTACCGCCGGTGGGGTGTGTAAGTACTCCCTATGTAGGGTGGTAGCGCCGCACTAGTTGGCTCGATGTTCGAAAGAAAAATGTAGGGTGTACACGTACTCAATAACAATACATCGTGATATAAAAGGCGTACGGATCAAAGCCGCAATACATCGACGGATACGTATGTCACATCAACGCCGTGGCGAGCCTTGGCCGGGCGATTCGCCCAACCGGCGCCTTCCCGGCGACTAAAATCTGTCGCGGCGAGTCCACGCGGATCAGTTTGAACTCGTAGCGTTTGCCTCTGTACGTCACGTCCACGTTTCGCAGGTCGGGTTCCAGCAAGGTCAGGGTGGCGCTTAGCCTCAGCGCGCCGTCCTCCAGGCCGTACACGCTCACGGCGCACAGACCGCCGTTTTTATCCACCACAACGTAGTGCAAGTTCAAAGCGCCTTACGGTAAATAAAAGAAAGTGTCAGTCACGAGTATTGAGTTTGTATAAACAGTTGCCAGTACTGGCAAATGTAACTAGCAGTGTTACTAGCAGTACTAGTAGTGTTACTAGTAGTGCACTCGACCAGGGACGGTAAATAGTGTTTGGATTTGGGAAAAACGCAAGGCCGTACCTTCGGTGTTATTCTCGCCCCCGCCGGTCGTTCCGCTCGCGCCCGCGGTGGCGTCAATCACGGCGCGACACCGCAGCGCGACGTTTTGGTTAACCCCTTCCGTCAAAGACACAAGCTCCACACAACTGAACTGCCTGTTTTCGTGTGTCAACACGACCGGGACGTTTTTAGTTTTCGCATCCGTCTTCGTCCTTCCGTCAGCGTTCTCGGTGGTCGCCCCCTTCTTCTAACAAAAAACGCTTTTTATCTCATCAAGTTTCTTTTGTTTGAACGAAGCCCCGACGCCGGCGCACGCGTCGTGCAGCTTACCAAGCGCCGCCAACACCGCGTCCACCTCGGTTTGTGTTGGCAGGTTCTTGTCCAACGCCTGTGCTTTTGCGAAACCGCAAAGCGCCTCGCCGAAGTGCTCCACGTACCGCGAAACCACGGCACGGTTGAAGTGCAAATCGGGGTGGTCGCCGATGCCGCCGCCGGGTGAGCCTGATTTGTGGATTCCGTGATCACCGTTGCGGTTCGTCAGAGCACTGTTATGGACATTTTTTGTACCACCAGTAGCGGATGTATCTCCTTGATCACCAAAACCGTGGGTATCACCCGTTCCTTTGTTCGTGTCATTTCCATTTCCATCGCCGTTAATAGCAACAAGGGTCCCCAACGGCCCTCCTTTCTCGGCGCAGTCGTATGCTTTCAAGGCTTTTGATTGTAAGGAAAAAGGGTCAGTCGGCGAGTGTGGGTGTACTGTATATCGCGATGTATTGGACGATGTATGCACAACAGTCAGGGTAATCGGTCTGAACAGTCACCAGCGTTAGAGATAAAACAGAGCACTTGTGCTGTGCGTAGTAACTTCCTTTGGATGACGGCCGTGTACTCAAATAGTCAGGTAGGGGCTGTAAACAGTCGGGAGGATTTGGGAAACGCGCAACGCGCACCTTGCAACAATTTGCTTTTATCCGTCGCGCCTTGCGCGAAAAACGCGGACATGTACGCGGTGCCCACCTGGTACCAGGAGTACCCGTCGTTCAAATCAAGCTTCACCGCGGCTTTCGCGAAAAGCACGCTGTCCGCGACGAAGCGTTTCTGCGCCTCCGTCCCGGGCTTGGCGTTTGATTTCGCGAGAGTGCGACTCAACATGGATAGTTGACAAAGCGTCTTTTTGTGCACCGCGACGTTGGTCGGCTTTTTGTGTAACACCGCGTCGTAGCAGTTCTTAGCACCTTCCAAATCCCCTTTCTTCCAAAGAAGCTGCGCCAGTGTTAACCAGGCGCCGTCTAAACTCGGATCGAGCTTGGCGGCTTTTTTTAACAACTGCTCGGCGCCGTCGAGGTTATGCGTTTTCAATTCATCGTCTGAATGCGATTTCTTGAGATGTCCTCCTGGAGATGCGGTGTCCTCTCCCGCCTCGCCAGCCACGACAACACCCCCCACACCCCCCACCGCTTCTAACAGCCGTCCCCGTAAATACAAACCCCGCGCGCGTTCCGAGTGGGATGCGTTTGGGTGGTCCAACAGACCGTCGTTTTCCAGTTTTTGAACCTCGCGAAGCAGATCTTTCAGCAGAATCTTTGACTCCGACGCCAACGCGTGCTGCGCCTTGTCCGACGCGGACTCGTGTTGGGTGACTGCAGTTTAGGGTTGGGGGTTCAGGTTTAGGGTTAGGTCACGCACAAGGAGACGAGTGACAGGTGTGACGCGAGTGTGTGTTGAGTGCCAGGTAGTGCCCGGTAGTGTCGTGCGGTGCCTCGGTTCGGGCCAATCGTTGGCACCGAAACCTTGAAGAGGGGCAAACAACAGACGGATTTCAAAATGAAGAAACCCGACCACACCGGGTCGCGGGTTTCACGGAGCGGCCTTACCCAGGGTTTCCGCCCTCGCCTCCAAGACGCCGAGCGCGTCGCACGCGGGCATCGCGCCGACGACGGCGGCCGACTCGCAGTCGTTCCGCCCGCGCGTCGGGAGGACTGATGGCCAACGGAGGTGTTGACCGGAAAATAAATTGATTGACTACTCTGCGGGAACGGCACGCCAGCGAAGAGACGGACGACTGTCGTTATTTTTCAGATCTGAAGAGGGGCGGTCTCATTGCGGGCGTCGCATGGGACTGTGTGTCGTCTTTTTCGGGTTCCGTGAGTCCCGTGCAAACTCGTCGCACCACAAACGTCAAAACCGCGATGGCCGCGTCTCTGGACGTCACCACCCTGGTGAGCCGCGCGCTGGCGCTTTCGAGCACGAAAACGGGCTTGGAAGAGCTCCAGGTGTCCCTCGATGCTTCGTGTGACTTGTTACGAACCAACGCGTCCGAGGCCCTTGATGCGCTTGAACAAAACGCGCTTCACCCGAAAACGCACGCCCTCGCATGGCTGTACTTCCTAAACGCGGCGAAAGAGGCCGCGACGCCGCGTTCGGAGGCCGGGGCGGAAACAACCGGAGCGCGTGCGGATCAGAACAATCAGAACACGGGAGGGGACGAAAACAACGAAGGAGGTGAGGACGAGGACGCTGACACTCAGCCGGCGACCGCGGGGGACGACACAGGGAACGACGTGATGACCACGGACACGCCCGAGCCTGAACCTGAAGCACACCACGCCGGTATTGGTGGTGGTATCGGTGCGACGATACCCACGGCGCTACCTACGATACCCAAGACGTCTTACTCCGTCGATTTCGGAACGGACGCGCGGGATCGCGATTTTGCGCGCGGCGGATCCCGCGGGTTTCTCGGCGACCACTTTGGCATTGACGACGTTGGGCACGACATGGACGACGACCCGGCTGGGTACGACGACGGACACGACGTGCTCGCGCTGCCGGAACCGGTGGCGGTTAAGGTTTGCGTCACGGACGCGTTTCCGGCGTTCCTGAAGCTGACGAAAGCGTTGCTGATGGAAAGCGACCACGGCGTCGCGGCCGATGCTAATGGTGACGCCTCGCAAAGTGAAGCCGTAAATAATGGTGACGCCATCAACGGTGACACCGTCCACGAAACATCCATGGACGTCGGCGGCGACGTGGAAACATCAAACGAAACCGCCGCGAGCGCGCAACTGCGCAGAGCCCCGAAACTGTTCCACGGATTATGCGCGCAGTTCAAAGCGGAAACTTACGCGAACGGCATTTTCACCGACTTGGTCGCGGCCGTCGAGCCGTTGCGAAAAGCGCTGCGCGCGGCGAGGCCCACGAAACACCACCTCACGAAGCAACACGCGCTTTTGTTCCAAACGGTACGTGTTGGGGCTTTCCCAAATCCCGGACGACTATTTGCCCATTCAAGACTGACACTTTTCTTTTACTATGAAAGTGCCTGAACGCTAAACGCCCCGATGTCGCGCTAACCGAGCTGGATGAAAATCCTATCTTTACATGTGACCCCACCGAAACCGGGATTGACGCGCTTGACTACCTCAACTACTGTGACGTCTCTGGGAGCGTTTACGTCACGGTCGGCAAATTCGAGGACGCCGCGGAGAGCTTTCTGAACGCCACCACCGCGCCCGCGAACGGGCCCGTCGCGGCTCACGCGTCGCTGCACAAAAAGTACATTCTCTGCTCACTGATTGCCCAGGGGTCGGTGCCTTTTTTGACCACCCTGCCGAAATACGCCTCGTCTTCCGTCACGAGACACCTGCGAAGCGCGACGCACAAGTACGTGCAATTCGCCGAGGCTTTCGCCACGAAGTCCAGCGCGAAACTGAATGGTACGTTTTGGGCCTTTCCCAAATCCCGACGCTGTTTGCCCATACAAGACTGACACTTTCCTTTTACAATCGCAGCCAAACTCGACGAGCTCAGCGAAACTTTCAAAACCGACGGTGACTTGTTCTACGACCTGGCCGTACAAGCCGCGGCGGGCGTTACGAAAGTCAACGTACTAGGGCTGACGAAAACGCACCTCTCCGTGAGTCTTGCGGACATAGCACTGGCAGCAGGTTTGCCTAACCAAAACTCCGCCGAGCAATTAGTCGTTGAAATGATCGACGCGTCCCAAATTCGCGCCAAGATTTGCCAAAAAACGGACTCGGTTGTTTTCGTGGATCTTGTTGACGACCCTTTCTTCGCGGAAACCGAGGCGGGGAAGTTACGGAAAAGCATGGCGACGGCGCGAGAGCTGGCGGAAAGAATTCGAAAGAAAGACGACGAAATCAGGGTCTCGAAAAAGTACGTCGCCGCGACAAGCGACTTCCACGGCCACGGCGGGTTGGCGGGAACCGGGAAGGGAGACGCGATTGGACTTTCGGGAGACGCGGGCGGCGCGAAAAACGCGGACCACGCGGGGCTGGGGGCGATGTTTTCGAACGACGTGATGGATAGCGTTTAGGGACGACGGGTGTGGTGTAGGAGCGATTAGTTTGTGAAAACAGACGCATGGGTAAGACATCATCCACTTCCCCGACTAATTGCGCGTACAATCCTCCAAACAATCCTCCCTCCTATAACAGCGCTTCGATGAGCGTGGGTCCTTTTCTGCGCAGCGCTTGTTTGAACGCCCCTGCGAATTGCGTCGGGGTTGAGCACTGCGATGCGAAAACCCCGAAGCCGTTCGCGACGGCGACCCACTCCACGTGCGGGTTCGTGAGGGAGGTCAGGCGGACGGACGCTTTTTCGTGCGGGCTCGGTCGGTTGGAGTGCGGACGACCCGCCGACGCTGCGCCACCGCCGCCTGGACCGCCGGTTCCCGTTTTCTGCATCAAGGACTCGAGCTCGAGGATTTGGTACTTGCGATTGGCGCACACGATCGTTATGACGTTCAGGTTTTCCTTCGCTTGCGTCCAAAGCGCTGGCCCGATGAAACCCGAAAGTGTCAGTCTCTCGTGATGTGACCTGAGTAAACAGTGTATGGGTAATCGGGCCGATCAGGGAGGCGGAACGTGTTCGGTGGGAAATACGAACCTTGCGGCGCGTACGCGGCGCACCCGTCGGCTTGGATGTTGATCACGTACCGGCCGTTTCCGTTTTCGTCATCGCCGGTTTCGCGTTCCAACCACTCCAGCGCCACCGCCGCCCCCACGCTGGCACAAGGCCCGAACCCGATCGCCCCGCCGGTGAGTGTCAGGTGTTGGAACCGCAAACACCCCGCGCTCGCGTTCCAGTAGTTGGTACCGCTGGTTAAGGACTCGTCAACCACCACGCAGTTCGCGGGCTGATACGAATAAAAGAAAGTGTCAATCTTGAATTGGCAAACAGTCGGATGCATTTGGGAAATGCAATACCTACCTGCAGCGCCGCGATAATTTCGCACATCGAGTTTGGGGTGAGTTTCTGGGGAGGTGAGGTTTTGACACCGTCATCCGTCAGGTTGTCCAGATCCATCCCAAACGGAAGCGCAGGCGGGGCTCTCGGCGGTACCGTCCAGTACGCGGTACCTGTGCCGGGTACCGACCGGCCCAATTTTTTCGCCACCGCGTCCAGCAGACTCTTCGCGACGTCCGCGACGCTCAAAACGCCGCCACCCACGTCCAAGTCCCAGATTTTGGATTCCTCAAGCCGCAACAAGTGCGACGGCCCGGAGTCGTTGTACCCGAACATCGCAATCGGGCGCTTGACGTCGACGCACGCCACCAAGTCAAACCGCGCGAGCTCCCGGGCCGCGTCCTTCGGGAAGTAGGCCAGCCGTTTCGGGTGCGGCAAATCGTTTCCGCGGTCGACCCTGGCGAAGGCGTTTTCGCAAAGGAGCTCGGCGCCGAGAATTCCCGCCACGGCGCCGAGGGCTTGTGATGAAGAAAAGGGTCAGTATCGGGTCTTACTATATGGGGGATTGGGGTCCGAGTAGTCGGGCAAAACAGCGTACTTAGAGTAATCGGGCCGAACAGAGCACTTGTGATGTATTTGTTAGAGCCGCGAGTACTGGTAAACGTTACTAGTAGTGTGAAGTACTTCCGTTGAATGAAACGGGTGTGGACGTCACGAACGGGGCTTGAAAAAGTGTCTGGATTTGGGAAACGCGCAAGGCCGTACCTTGTAACGCGCCGTCAGCCGCAAGCAAAGCTTCGCCCCCAACGTACAGCGCGACCTTGCCTTTTTGCGTCTCGACAAGCGCCTCCGCGCAGAGTGCCAGAAACGCGTTGGTGGTTTGCGTGGTTTCTCGTAACGTCTTTTCGGATGTCGCTTTACCTGTTTCGCTTTCGTCCGCTTCGTCGTCGCTCGAGTCGGCGAAGGAAATCGTACCCTCGCCGCGCTCGTCAGCTCCAGTACCGAAACCTTCCCATGATCGATCGTGCGGCACGATTAGCGTCGATACCCGGCCTTTACCACCCGGTGGGGTCTTTTGAGACCGGTCCGTCGCTTTCAACGCCTCGATCGTGTCCCCCCGAATCGCCCCGGGCAACACGCTGGTGTGGACGTGCGCTGACACTGTTTTCGCGATAGCCTCGATGTCGGTCTCCAAAGCCGAGTCCGCCCCGCGGTGCCACGTGGACATGTCACCAACGATGTTCAAAACAGGCGAGTTCGCCCGGCGCGCGTTGTGAAGGTTCGCCAGCGCGTTCGCCAGGCCGACGCCGAGGTGAAGGAGCTGCGGATGCGGAAGCAGAGGAGTGGGAAGGTGGGAGGATTGGAAGGAAAGGAGAAGGTGAGCAGGTAGGAGGATTGGAAGGAGAGGAGTAAGAAGGGAGGAGTAAGAGTGAGTAAGGAGCAATAAGAGTGAGCAAATCGCCATACAGTACATACTAAAAAATTGGAAGGCGAAAAGATTTTGAGAAGAGCGTCCGTCGTGGTTGTCCCTTCAGACGCGTCGCTTACCGTGCACGCCGGTTTCC
>Ga0115007_10001508_pt1 | contig 14946 bp, 14 predicted proteins | sample ArcOceMetagenome_2_FD_87166 | JGI IMG/M metagenome (GOLD analysis project Ga0115007, IMG submission 87166) | Marine eukaryotic phytoplankton communities from Arctic Ocean - Arctic Ocean ARC135M Metagenome | ecosystem: Environmental > Aquatic > Marine > Oceanic | place: Arctic Ocean | collected... | reverse complement strand
TCTTTTGTCTATGTACACAGACCTCGATCGAGGTCTCCAGGAGCTCGATTCACCTCTGGAAGACATTGATTTACCACGCGACGTGGTCGCTGTGTTGCCCCCCACACTACTTGACTCCCTCGCCGGCTTGGAGGAATCAGTTGCTCTAGATGAGTTGTGTGAGCTTGTCGCCTGCGACCAAGATGGAGACGAAGAGTTTGACACCGAAGGAGGAGGTGGATCGCCTACACCAAGAGAAGACGGCGGCGCTGTCGCAGAACGTGGATGCGTTGATGGATTACTTGCTTCGCTGTCAAGAATTTTTGAAGACGGGGGATGTGAGTGGTTGGAAAGAGAGCTTTGCACCGGAGCTTTTGATCCCCGAGTCGCCGAAGAAGAGAAGAAGAGGGAGTCCCAGCGCCTTGCTGTGGACGCCGCTGCCGCCCTGCAGAAGCTGCAAAAGCAGCGAAACGATAGAAGATGTCAAAGAGGGGAGTGTTGTTTGTACAGCTTGTGGTATAATCCAGAGTACGCAAACTCTGGGCATCGATGTTGCACACATGTCCATCGACAGACTAATGAACGGCCATCGACATGTGGTGCACCGTTACTCGAGAGTCGTGTACTTCCGGAGCTTCCTGATGAGCATCCAAGGGAATACAAGGCCCGTCCTCTCTACGGAGGAGCAAGCAAGTTTGCGTCTTACGCTAGGTGGGGAAAAGGTCATCACAGGCGCGGTTGTGGCGAGCGTAATCAAAAGGTTGAAGCTGTCTAATCGTCTTCGGAGGCACACCGAGTCTATTGCCATTACGATGTCTGGGGGTGTGTACAAGCCCATTGTCATTCCTACTCACACGTTCTTCGAACTTTTGACACTGTTCCGCCGCGTCGAGTTTTGGTGGGATCATGGCATGAGCAAGAACATGCCTGGGCGTCGTGTATTTTTAAGTTATCCCTACGTGTACTACCAGCTGTGTCATCATCTTAAACTGCATCATCTTAGTGGTAAGCATCATTTATTGCAGAGTAGGAAGTTGTTGGGCAAGTTACATAAAGCATATGGCAGGTTAGCGCGTAAAGCGAAATTAACCAAAGATTTGGACGTATACCGTTAAGATCAAAAAACATGCATCTAATAATAAAGTACGTGTACGATCTTTTGAGAAAATGGAATCAAAGTCAACAGACATGGACTTGGAACCGAGCCCGGGTGTCGATGCCATAAACGACGAGTACGTGTGGAGAAGCTGTTGCAACTCTGCGTTAGACCGTCGCGCTATAATCTTCTTCTGTCATTTCTTCTTGGCGGTTGCTATTGTATTCTTCTGTTGCTATCAGCTAGTCTTTTTGCAGAGTTGTGAGGCACAGTCTTTGTATAGTGGCATTATAACCCTTATATTGGGTATCTACTGCCCAAGCCCTAAGATAACAAAGAAATAATATGTAAAATAAATATGAAGGTTAGAGTAAACAGACAGAATGCCTGGCCCAACCATTAGCAGTGTGTCCGACTCGTCGACCGTGCAGACGTTGTCGACAGATGATATTTATGTAGAAGAGCCGACGCTGGTCGCCCGCCACAACCCGGTTATACACCAACGCCCGAGGGACAGGACAAATGCTAGCGTAATGATGGACAGTAAAGATTTCGGGCCTAAAAACCGCATGAACACGCGGCTGACAGAACCAAACCCAGAAGTGCACACCGTGACGTCTGACAATAATGGGAACTTGAATTATGGGGACCGTAAACGAGGGGTCCCTGACCTGTTCTTGCAGTCTAGTCCCGTCCCGATTGTTGGTCGGGATGCGTATGGTCCAGATTCGTTCGTGATGCCGTCTGCGTCGATGGGTCGGCTTGTGAATACACATGATGCCATGAATCCGATTAATGCGATGCTCTCTGAAAACTTTAAGGTGGGTGGTACAGGCACCATCCGGGACCAGGAATCGACGATGGGGGCTGGCAATGACATGCAGCCCTCGTTTTCCAGCGTGGACGATGCTAGGGGTCTGAATTTTACGTATTATACGTCAAAATCCTCAGAGTTCACCCACTACGATAAAGTAGCCAAGCGAAACTTTATGAGTAAGTTATCAGAAAGGGTGCTCGATATCTCCAAGTAACCAAATTTATAATGAGCCGTGACGAATCGCTGACGTTTCCCAGCAACAAGTCCCTTGTGTGCATCGACGAGCGCGACGACGACGACCCGCCTGTGAGTGACAATGTATTAAACGCGGAGCTTCCTCCTGAGACGTTTCATGAGTACGGTCTTAAACGCGACCAGTATTTTTTGAAGCATGGCCACCTCTTTAAAACGTACGAGGACTGTGAATATTTTAACATGCTTCCGTTAAGCAAGAAGCAGAAAGACCACGTGTTGCGGCGGGCACTCGAGCTGAATAGTGCCCCAACCTAATAAACATATTTTTTTTTTATGAGTGTGAAAGTAAAAGCGTGAAACATGAGTAACATTTTGACCTTCAATGATTTGACCCCCAGTCAACAAAGGGGGAAGGTCAACATTGATCGTGTGCGGAGAGCATATTCCGCGTATGTGCAGTCAGCCGAAGAACTCACGAGGGCGGAAACACTCGACCTGATGAGAACCAACGACGTATCCGTCGAGTTGCTGGACAACTTTAAAAATGTGAGAAAAGGAGTCGAATTCGACTTTGAGTCACTCCGTAAAAAGTATGGACCCGGAGACAAATCGGGGACAAAAGACACGCAAAACCTTTTAGGAGACGTGGTGAAAAAGACCCCCCGTCGAGCGAAAAGGGATGCGGTGGACAGAATGGATTTCGGACCAGACAATAGCCCCCACCAACGAAATCCCGCAAACATAAGATCGGGTCGAGGGAACAAGCTGAAAAAGGGCGCAAACAAAGGCGGGAAAAGAGGTAAAACGCCTCAGAAAAGGCGTGAGCTTGCGGCGGACCTTGGGGGAGGGTCGGCGGATTTACCACCAGCGGACAACGTCGCACCAACGTACGAGGACCCAAAGGACCTCATACGTGAAATCACAGCTCGTGGTCCTCAAAATAACGCCCTTGTGGGAGGTCATCCTGGGCTTGATGTGACATTGCCCCAAGAGGTGGAGTTGCCCCAAGTGATGGGACCCGCTCCACCCCTTCCAGCAAATCTTCCACCCGGAATGGGACCTGCTCCACCCCTTCCATTAAATCCTCCTTTTCCAGCAAATCCTCCGCCCCATCTGGGCGATGAATTTCTTCAATTTTTGGATCCTGCAGCGCGCGCTGGTCTTGGCATGGCCCCCGCAGCTGGTGAAAGTGTTGTTGACAGGGTTGCTAGGATTGCGAGACAAAAAGTACTGAACGAGGACCTCGCGCGTGAAATGAACGAGGAAGCAAGGAGATTTAACGTCGCACGTTTGAACCCCCGGGAGGGACCTGCCCCCCCCCGCCTGGCGATGGGTGGTGGTGGTGGTGGTGGTGGTGGCGGTGGTGGTGGTGGCGGTGTTGGTGCTCGCGCTCCCATGCAGCCCACTGCCCCGAATGCCGACGGTTCCATCCCGCAATACCGCCCCTATAACCCCGCGGCTCCTGCTCCTCCTGCTCCTCCCGCTGGTGCTGGTGATGGTCTTTTGTATCGACTGGACGGTGTGGAACGGCAACCACCTGTTCGGATGCCCGAGTTTCCCATTGCCCACCCCCCTCGCATAGACGGGGGCGGTGTAAGGTTGCCCCCCGCTGGTGGTGGTGATGGTGGTGGTGGTGGTGGTTTTGACCCCATGGCGCCGCTGAATGAGAATCAAGTAAATTACCGAAATGCGATGGCACAAGCGGCAGCCGACAATGATGGTGGTGGTGGTGGTGGACCGAACCCCTGGGGGCAACACAATGAGCCGGCGGCTCCGCAAATTGGTGGTGGGCTGCGGTTGAATCGTCGGGGGATGCGATACCCTGGAATGCCTGCGGGTGGCGACGGTTTCATACTTCCTGGGTTTGGCGGCCCCGGAGCAGAGGCTGCAATGGGAAGGATCAACGGCGCGATCGGCGCAATTCCAGTGGGGGTCAGAGAGGCCGCGGGCACGGGGATGAAAGTGATGGGGGCGGTACAACTCGCAGTGGACGCAGTCACGACGGCTGCAAAAAATTACGATATGAACTCTAACAACCCAAATTTGTCGGAAGCGGGCGCGGTCGGTAAAACGGCCATTGACACCGCGGCACACCTCGGCGGGGGCTACGGGGGCGGAGTAGCAGGAGCGGCACTTGGGGCCGAACTTGGATTGGCGTGCGGGCCACTGGCCCCAGTTTGTTCAACTGTCCTTGGGGTCGGTCTTGGACTAGCCGGCAATGCAATGGGCTCAGCAGTTGCTGATAAGGTGTCCGGTGCTGTCACAGACAAGGTTTTTCTAAATACCCCAAAGCCAGGCCCCGTCACCCCCGCGCCTCCCGAGGCACCGCCTGAGGCGATTCCTGCCGACGGAACCGGAACCGAAATATCGAGATCGGAAGACTCGGCCCCCGCCAACCCGTGGGGACAAAACCCCGATTTCCCAACAGCCGCTGGGGCCATGCCGGGTGCGGGTCAGCACGCAAACATGGATACGGGAGTGGATGAAGCGGAGAATGGCACACTCGGAGCAGGCAGGGGGCCCCTGCCCCCGCGGCGGCAAGGAGCAGACCCAGCGGATACATACGTGGGGCACAATCCGATGGGCGACTTTTTCTTGTCTCAGCAAACGGCAGACACGGCCGTGTCGTCGATGAGACGGGACTATGGCATGGCATCTCCCTCTGATGTTCTTCCTTCGTCTCGAAAACAGCTGGAGTCGGACATTCGGTTTGACATGTTTGACCACGTCCAACCCGGTTATGGCAATGGTCCAGACAACAAGATGTTTTTGATGGAGCAGGCCAGGGACAAGCAGATCCGGTATGCAGGGGAGATGAACGAACCCGGTGCGTATATTGGCCCAACCAATGGCGTGTCGGTGGCACCGTGGCAGATGCAGCGCACGTTCCCTATGAAACTGGCAGTAGAGTACGAAAAAGAGCATACCGCCAGATTACAGAAAGGGGTCACGGCCATAATGAGTGCTGGCGAGAAAGGCATCGGGATGATGGGTGATGATCTCGGATACCCTTATCCATACTCTTCCAAAAACCTTAAGCGTCCAAGGAACAGTATATTTGAGCCTGTTATCAGGAATGATTTTAATTGGGAGCGCGTGAAATCGGCCACTGGTGCCAACCTGAACATGCATAAGTTCAGACGCGCAACAGACGCACAGCGAGAGCCAGAGAAATTGTCTTCTAATACGGTTGGGATGGGCGGGCCTACCCTTAGCAAAAGACGGGCACTAGAGGTTATTCTGTGTTAAATAAAAACTTTCTGATTTTATAATAAAGGAGAAACAAATGAACGGTATTACTGGTAAGCGTCGACGTGTCGGTGATGTTGCATCTGGTGGGTCTGTTGGCCCCGCTGGTCCCGCTGGCCCCGCTGGCCCCGCTGGCCCCGCTGGTTCGGACGGTGGTGTGACTGATGAGCGGGTGTCAGCCCTAGAAAGCAAGACGGTAAACCAAACATCAGGGAGTTTCGAAACAACTTTCGAGGGCAAGGTAGTCACCGAGGCCTTGCAAATATCAGACGCGTTGTATGACAGTTCGATGTCATCGTCGATTACCATGAGCGGAACTAGAATACAGATCAACGCAGCCACCGTGACTGTGAACGGTAACCCTGTTGGTGGCAGTTCATCTTCCACGCTTGGTACCATGACCAAGGTTAGGTTCAATTCAAACACCGACGCCCTTGCTGCTGGTGGCGGTCTGTACGATGATGGATACATCCGGATTGGGTGGGATGCATCAACTCAGACCGAATTTATGATGGTCACGGCGCCAGCATCTGGTGGGCTTCAGGTTCACTCGAGTCGAACCAATTTCGATACCGATGTGTATATAACCCAGCTGAGTAACAAAGTTGATCTGCAAAATTGCCCCAATAATGATGTGATGCAGTTCTGGGTGCACGCGTTCGGAGATGCAACATACCCATCTTACCACTGTACCGTGTTTAATGTCAGTACAGCATACGGGCAAGCACAGTTAACTGTGCACAAGTATTAATAAAGCCGCGATTGTTTATGACCTTATATATAAAACACATGAACAAGCAACGACGCGCCGACAATGGACTCGACGGGGGAATGGGACGTAGTGGATTTAGATTTGAGCGCAGGACCGAAGGTGGTGTCGACCTGTCTGTCGCCCCCATCGAAACTTCCAAAGACGACATTGAACAGCCTCCGCTGGCTAAACACGACAATATGTACATCCCTCCACTGGGGTCGAGTGTGGTTATTAGTGGTAAAAGCGGGTCTGGTAAATCGACTCTCTTAGCCAACCTGCTGAAAGACGAACGATTTTACGGCCCGAGTAAAGAGAAACCAGAAGGGTGGTTTGAAAAAATCTTCTTATTCAGCCCTACTGCCAACGGGGATGACATACAGAAGAGCTTGGGTATTCCCAAAAAGTATGTATTCACCGACCTGGAAGAAGCACCTGCGATGTTGGATATTATTTTGGACAGCCAGCAACAAAAGATCGACGAGTCGGAGGGGGCTCACACCGTCCCCCAGTTCGCTATTATTTTTGACGATGTGATAGGAGACACACGTTTCATGAACGAGAAATCGTTCTCTAGGTGTTTCTACCAGGTGCGTCACGTAAACTGTACAACATTCATCTGCACACAGCATTTTCGTAAAGTCCCTAAAATTTGTCGTCTGCAAGCCAACTTCGTCTACTTCTTTCAAGGCAGTGCTGCTGAAGTAGAGGTGATAGTCGACGAATATGCCCCCCCCACATACTCGAAAAACGAGTTTAGGCAGCTAGTAAACGATGCATCGAATGCCAGATACACGTTTTTAACCATCAACATGAAAGTCGGATGGGACAAACGTTTCCGCCGCAACCTGGACGAATTCATCGTCATGGACAGGCTAACTACGACAGACAACAAGGAAGAGGGAAAAGATTATGAGCAGAAAGGAAAGGACAAACCCGAGCCGACAAAGACACCAGACACGTACCCGGCGAACAATGGCGCAGATGAACAAAAAGAGAGCGCCCACGGGGCGGGAGGCGGAGCTCGAGCAGGATTTGATTGGGGAGGTGTTAGACGAACAGCAGCAGCGCGAAACAGGACGGCGCACGGTTAAGGAGGGGACCCCTTTTCAGCGTAGTGCAGACAAACAGAATAGGATGTTTCAGATCAGGGCTGGGTTCCGACGCCGCCACCCGACAGACGTCTTAAGCAACTATTCGGGCGTCGCCAGTTCTACCACAGAGGCGTCGGAGATGTGGGAAAAATCTCTATTGCACGAAACGGAGAAGGTTGATATGCCAAAAGAATTCAAACCGAAATCCGAAATGCAAGGGCTGTCCAACCAGCTTGGCATTGTAACTACAGCAGAGGCCAACTTTAAAAACAAGAAAAACAAACTAGAACGCATGCACCTCGTCGGGGTCTAGTTAGTTGCCTACCGAATAAAAAGTTTATGTCTTATATAATAAAGCGGATTGATAACTTGAATCACCACCTTACACGCGCAATGGACACTTCTCAAGACGGGGCCGCCGCCAACGAACAGGGTAAACGCCAAGGGCTAATTACGGTCAATGACCTGAGTTATGTTCTCGAGCCAGACCTGAGCGTTGCTGTAAACAAAACCACTAAGAAGCACTTCTTTCAGAGCACCTCGTACGACCCCTCCCAAAACGGTATCTGTATTTTCAACAGCGGGGCCGATTACATCGACACCCGCCGGTCGTTTCTGTCATTCCAGATTCAACTTAACACACCCGTCACCGCAAATGGGTACTTTGGTACCCACGGGTCAGCGTGTAATGTAATTGACAACATCACCATCAGCACGCGCAGCGGAGACGAAATAGCACGTATTACAGACTTTAACCTACTTTCTAACATGATGATCCCCCTGACGTACGACGAGGAGTGGTGTAAAACGGTCGGCGGCCCGATGGGGTATAGCGGAGTGGTGTTGTCTGCTCAAAAGCGGAACGAGATCAACGCGGCCAACCCCTTTACTGTACCTCCCCAGCGATTCAACATCCCCATGTATGTACTGGCACCCTTTTTCGGGTACGGGCGTTTGATGCCCGCGATGGTCATGTCTGGCCTGCGGGTTGAAATTGGTTTTGCACAGCCAGATGTTGCCTTTTTGGGGGGGCTTGACGAGTCTATAATTAGTAACCCGGACAGCCTTGCCCCTGCCTCTGTAAACCGTGTGTTGGCCGTAACCGGCTACACAGTTGAGAATGCGTACTTTTCGTTGTGTTCGGTACAACTCAGCGACTCTATCCAGCGTGCACTGAACGAACAGAGCGCCACGAATGGTCTGGAAATCGTGTACACAGACTACGAGAAAACAGAATCATCTTATCAAGGGGCGGCAACCAACTGCAACATTGAAGTTCGCAAGTCGTGCTCCCGCGCGCTGAAGGCGTTTGCTCGGGTTCGTTGTCATGTTGACGAAACGCCGAGCGGAAAGAAAGACAGCTTTCGGTCTGAAAAGGGGTTTCCTTGGCTTGAATACCAGTGGCAATTGGGATCGCTTTACTTCCCTCAACAGCCAGTGAAAGCAGATGATGTGAACAGTCTCTACGGCTGTGCTCCTGAGGCTTACACACACCTCATCGAAAGCGTCGACAAGTACACGGGAGACGCGCGGCAGCCCGCACTCACCTACGACGGGGTGGGACGGGCTTCTTCTGGCTCATTCTTGGACAGTATCATCATGGACACGCCCGGTGGGATTGTACACCAGGTTGCCGTTCACCACGACGCACACGTGTTGCGGCCGAAGGGCCCCCAAAGGTGTGAGGCAAATTATTCGTCCCCGCTCCGGGCCATTTACTCGTGGTCGTGTGGTGAAAACGGGTCGTTTATTGAAGATCAACACGTCATCGGCGTCAACCTTGAGCGATCATCTTTGTTTAACCTGGCCGGCGTTCCGGTAAACAACTCTCGGGTGTTGGCTTTCAGAGCGAACCTCGCCAGCCGCACACAAGAACCCAATGCCGCAAACGCTGGCATTAATGCTGTCACAGTCAACAGGCGTATTTTTACGATTTACCTCAAGTATGTTAGATTGGCACGCGTTTTCTTAAACAACGTGGAGGTGGAACAGTAGAGCGGAGGATTTATTTATGTTGTTATAATAAAGGTGGTTTGTTATGTTCTCTACACCTGTATCGTCCCTGAGCTCTGCTCTGTGGCACATTTCAAGCACAGAGGCGGTTGAACGCGACCCGTTGTTTCAGAACGGGAAGTTTGTGGTTGTCGCGAACAACTCGAACAAGATCAACCAAGCGCTGAAGATCACGCCTAGGAAAATCTTCATACCCAACGTGTTCAACAACATCAACGAACACAACTACAAAATAGACGTTGCACAGCAATCACAGGTAATCACCACGATTGAATTAAAACACGGGTTCTACAACGCACAAGAACTGTGTGATTTAATCAACAACGCGTGGATCGTAGAGTTTTCTGGTCACCCGGAAGTGGGTGGCCTCACGTTCTCTGTTGGAGAGTTTGGCCACATTGAAAGCACACGATCGGGCTCATATGCACACGACGCATACATACTTGCGAGTGAAGCCCTGTTTCATGTGCTTGGGTATCACACCCATTCGGTGCCAGTGGCCGGAGAAGACAATCTCCACTCAATTTCCGTGTATGAGTATAACATCCCAAACGGGTTTCAAACTGGCAAGCCAAACTTAGGGGGGTGTAAAGTTGTGCACGTTTCCATCCCCGAAATGGGGCGCAACAACATGATTGCAAACAACACTAACGGAAGAACGATGAACCGAAATGTCGTCGTCACCGTGCCACTACACGAGACAGCATACGGAGAGTATTGTTGTCTCTCTACCGACGATGCATACGTTGATGATATTGATTACAAAAACCCACTTAACATTCAAAAGGCCACAATCGAGCTCTTGGACGAGAATTTTAATACGCTCACCGTCCCCAAGAACTACCCCGTCCACATGTCGTTTAAAGTGTACTACAACGACAAAAAATAACTCAAAAAAGATAGACGAATTTGCATAACACACATGTTATGTTGTATGATGTTACACCAATCTTACGTAACATAAGGAAAAAGTTTATGCCCGTGAGTGTACATTGGTAGTGGAACCACAAACCGACCGACAAGACAAATGAACACCACCGCGCGCGCTGCTGCCACCGATGGAGACGAAAGAAGCATGCTGCCCGACGGAGGAGGAGGAGGAAAAGTGCCTCGAAAGGAGAACGCTTGGCTTGCTCATGTCAAGGCTTATCGCGAAGTGCACCCTGGACTGTCTTACAAGGAGGTTCTCGAGAAAGCCGGAGAGACCTACAAGAAAGTCGTGAAAAAGCCCAAGGTTGCCGACGGCGACAAGAAACCCAACCCGTGGATGATGCACATCGCCCGGTGGAAGGAGGCGCACCCGAACTGGAAAGAGACGTACGCGTACAAAGATGTGCTGCTGTTGTGCAAGGATACATACTCCCCCAGCAAATAATTGATTTAATTCTTAATGAAAACGCAAATAAAAATTAATTTTTGTTATATCTTACATTCATAGGGCCAGCCCCTTTCAACAAGCTGTTTGTTTCATGGTCGACTGGTCTATATGCACCCACGACTCGACGGAATTCGCAAAGAGTGTATTCCCGTGTCTGGAGACAAGCGAGACCATCATGTCACTGTTACACAGAACAGACCTAGTAGACCCCGCCACAACATACTTCGGCATGGGCCACAGAGTTAAGCTCGAATCCTTAATGGACGTGATGAAGTCACTCCAAAACAACCAATTCTCCGATATGTTATGTGTTTGATGTTATGCTCTGTCTGTGCATAACATAGCTAAAAGTTTATGCAGCTATAGGTACAACAGCTAGAGAGCATTCCGTCTTCCGGGTTTTTGTTTACCCTGATGTCAGACGATTCACTGCCCCCGCACGTGCCCCTAACGAGGCACTTCACTGCTCCGCCCAACTCACCCAAAGCGGCTGATGATGAATACAACACCCCGGAAGACCCAGAGGCGCGCCGCGCCCGGTATCTCCAGTACGAATGTAACTACAGGGCATGCAAGTACAAGGAAGGGGGGCACGTGTTCCCTGTGACTTGGGGGTACTTGGTGCAACACGACTACGCACACTTCGTTGAGCTCATGACCCAACACGTGCCACTCGAGTCGACCACGTATGCGGCACTCAAGGGAGAACTTCTCCCTCCAGATCAAAAGGCAGCAGAGAATACTGTTAGGTTTATTGATACAGACGAAGCCAAGGCAGCCCAAAAGGAGCGCTACTTGGACATGAGGTGCACCCATAACGGGCGTATGAAAAACAAGGTGTGGAGAGACATCCTCAACACAGACTACTCCTACTTTCTGTGGAGTGTTGGTAACACGATGGGCAGAGACACGCGCACGTTCAAGACCTTTTTCGAATGCCTCGCGGATAGCGACAAAGAGACAGTCTTAAAGACCCCCAAGGGCAAGGTTATAGCGCCGAAGCAAAGAAGGGCTCGCTAATTTAAACAGACGTTAATGTTAATAAAACACATTATTATACTTCGCCTGAGACGCCGAGTACATGTACGCAACCATTGCACAGATCGCGAGGAGACACCCCACGAGCAAGAAGGGGCTTGGCCCTGAAAGGAACAAACAAAGCGCGATCATCACTATTACACCAACGCGCAGAAAAACACCAACCTACACGCGCAACACACACACACACACACACACACACACACACCTAATTGTAAGGGTCCAACAACAAATCATCCTCGTCGGCGGCGCGGCGGCGCTTCGCCGGGGGCACGTAGTCGAACAGATGCCCCTCGTTGTTGGAGACGAAAGGAGCAGAAGAACTAGAAGAACTAGAAGAACTAGAAGAACTAGAAGAACTGGAAGAAGCAGAAGGGCCAGAAGGGCCAGAAAAGAAGGGCTGGCGCACGGGATCCGCAGAGTAATTTTGGGGGACGTCAATGGGCCTGTTGAGGATGGGCACGTCTCTCTTCATCTCGTACCCCTTCAGGCAGGGGCGGTCGTCAGCGTCCTTGGTGATTTCCACATCCTCCTTCTCCAGCGATTCTTGAAACGCGATGCGGTCCATGTTCTTGGTGGTGCGCCTGTTCTCGTTCCTTGCAAACTGGCCGAAGTGCTGGCAGGCCACCTCCACCGGCAACAGCGCGCCGATCGCCGGCTTCATGTACATCTGGATGAAAGCAAGCACTGGGTGTTGTTTTTGGATCACCTCCATCGTGAACTGCTTCACTGCTTTAGGGACGGGGAAGGCGGTCAGCTTTTGAGGGCGCGACGGGTCGTCTGGGTCCGCGCCGATGCTCTGGTCCTCTTTCAGCCCATTCATGAACAGGTGGAGCGCGTACAGGGACCGGGTCACGAAGGCGTTGGCCCAGGTCAGCAGCTTCTTCTTCTTAAACATGGGGTCCTCCTTGTAGATGTGAGTGGAGCCAGGGAGCCCAACCGCCCTGCGAAGCTTGACTGGGTCCTCGTCCCACCGCGCGTTGTATGGCAGAACACGGAGGCGCGTCATGAGGGCGTTGCACGTGTAGTCGATCTTCAACATCTTGTTGGCGTAGATCACCAAGGTGAAGCAGGGAAGGATGTTGGTCCGCTCACCCTCGTGCAGGTTCCTCGCGCTCGTTTTGTCGCCCGACACAAAGGCTTTCAACTGCGCGTCGTCCAGGGGCGCGTCCCGCATCTCGTCAGAAATAGCAACGCACTTGTCAGCCATCTCCATGAGCACGGTGTCTGGGGCGTTGGCGCCCTTGCGGTCCTGAGCGGCCTTTGTGAGGTACTCCCGGCTGATCGTGTAGCCACGGTTCGGGGTGATCGCCTGCGTCACCTCCGTCAGCAGGGTCGCCTCCGAACTCTTGCCGTTCCTCCCCGACGTGCCCATCGCCATATAAAACGCCCTGAAAAAAGAGGGCAAAAAACACACACACGTAATCACATATACACACACAGCTACACACACACACACACACACACACACACACACACACGCACACACACGCGCAAACGCGGGAGGAAAAGACAAACAAACCTGTCAAAGTTCATGGTGGTGAGACAGAGCCCAAAACAGCGCAGCTTGTACTCCACGTACTCGGCGTCCCCACAGCACACCTGCGTCTGCCACGCCTCGAACTCTCCCACGCTGCTGTCGAGCAGGTCGATCTTTTCTGCGTTCAGGTAGCTGGTGAAGAAATGCTCTGGCTTGCTTTCGCGGAGCTCGAACGTGTAGACATCCAGGCACTTAGCATCCTTCAGGGGCACGAGGTGGGAGAAAGGCTCCATCGTCTCCCTCACGTGGGCGTGGTCCTGGGACTTGAGCGTTTTGATGAACTTCTCCTTCTTTTCTATCGTCAAAGTGAGCAAGTTGGGCACTTGTCGGTTGGCAGCTTTGCATAGTTCGTCCTCCTTCTTCTTCCGCGCGTCCACGTCCTCCTCGCCAGCGTTGGGGTTGTGATGCATCCACGCGCTGAGCTTGTTGTCGGCCGAAGAGGAGTTCTTGGCGCGGCGGTACGTCTTGTATCTGCTGTTAAGGCCGTCCACCAACTTGATCAACAACTTGTTGCCGCTTGTGTCTGTCAGCCACGTCCCAGTCCTCTCCTCGTACACAAACACCTTCTTCTTCTCGGCAGCGAAGACGACTTGTTCGCGATAGTACAGGAACAGGAAGTTGATCACTTCTTCGCTCTTGCCAACCGTCACGACGTCGCTGCACTCTCTTCTCACGTCATCTGGGTCGTCCATGATTTCGAAGCCGAGCCGCCCGTCTTGAATGAAGCTTCTCCAGACGAGATCGTCTCCCGCGGGGCGACAGACGTGGCAAAGCTGGGCAATCCGCCCCTTCTGGAAATCGACCAGGTAAGAAATCGCATTCTTGTTCGCCATGTGCACGAAAGGAGTCGCGCCTTGATCGAACTCGCAAAAGAAATCGCCACTGACCTCGACGCGATAGGACGCAGGGTACCCGTTTAGTCGCTGAAGGCTGCCATTCACCGCCTCGTACGGCTTGAAGGGGTCGGGGGTCCTCGTTTGGACGTTCAGGGCCGCCATCTGAGCTTGGCGGAAGATGATCCAGTTTGGCAAGATTATGCGGAAAAAGACCGGCTCCCAGAAGCGAAGCCACTTCCGACGCTGAGCCCGATCCTTCGGGGTCTCGGCGCCCAGCCGCACGATGCCCGCGCTGGGGAGAGAAGCACGCAAAAGCACGAACGGGCGCTCAACCTCTTCCACGCGCAACTCGGTCGTGCCCTCGTTGAACACGGAGCACGTGCGACTCTTCATGATCAGTTCTGCAACATTGCCCACTCGCTCCTCATAGATCCACTGCTGCTGCGCGTCCTGCTTCACTGAGATGGGCACCATCTTGGCGGCTTTGTCCCCAAACTTCCCGCAGTAGGGGAGGCGGAAAAGCTGATTGGAGGCACCATACGGCTTGGTGTCGAGCATCTGTTGGGTGCCCTCGACGGGCTCGCCGCCCACCCACTTCGGCATTTTCGGCAAGGCGTCGTTGATGACGTGCAGAACCGCCGACAACTTGCTGATGTTCAGCACAGTGACGGTCGGCCAGTGGAGGTGCAAGCTGAACTTGAAAAGGCCCGGAGACGTCTCCCGTCGGTTGTAGGTGACGAATACCTCCAAATCCGCCGCGTCCGAATCGCACATGGACTGGAACTTCTCGGTTGTCGCCGTGATCACAGTAGCGACGTGCATGTACACCTGGTGGAAGGTGGTCGCGGCGGGGACGTTCTGGATGTCGAGGTCGATGTAGGGAAAGATATACAGGCGCTGCCAGTGCCACACCTCCCAGTACATGCCATTGGAGGCGATGTCGAAGCCGCGTATCAAACT
>Ga0115007_10001506_pt1 | contig 14970 bp, 15 predicted proteins | sample ArcOceMetagenome_2_FD_87166 | JGI IMG/M metagenome (GOLD analysis project Ga0115007, IMG submission 87166) | Marine eukaryotic phytoplankton communities from Arctic Ocean - Arctic Ocean ARC135M Metagenome | ecosystem: Environmental > Aquatic > Marine > Oceanic | place: Arctic Ocean | collected... | reverse complement strand
CATGAATCCATTATGGCCTTATTGCTGGAGTTTAGCCGCTGGTTACTGGGGGATGATTCAATGGTGCCACTGAAGGTGATGTTTCCCCATGGTGCGGCGTCTGATATTTCTTTTTACCAATCTGTGTTCTCCGTGGTGCCTAAATTTAATCAGCCTTATACATCGATTCAATTTCCAAAGGCATTTTTGCAGCGCCCACTAAAAGAGAGCGATGCTGGCTTGCATGCATTGCATAAAGCTCACGCTGATCAGATGCTTGCTGCCCACGGCAACACCAGCTGGCGTGCAAAAGTCATTCACTGCATTGTGGCCAGTGCCCACTTTCAACTTTCAAGAGAACAGGTTGCCGATAAATTAAATGTCAGCACAAGAACCTTGCAGCGTCGCTTACAAGAGGAGGGCACCAGTTTCTTGGATATTTTAGATGAACAGCGGAAGCAAAAAGCAAAGGAGCTTATTTTCCATACGCGCAAAAGTTTAAAAGAGGTGGCTATGGAGTTAGGGTTTTCGGAGTCATCTACGTTTTATCGAGCGTGTCACCGATGGTTTGATGATACCCCCAATGCACTGCGTGCAAAACATAATGAAGCGGAAGGTTAGGATTAAACCATCCGCTCATCTCTGCTTTCACTTTTGTCATTTACGAAAGCTCAATATTTTGTAAAAACGCTCTAAACCATTTACTGCTGGCGTCATTGTCATGTGTTGCGTGCCAATACAAATAAACATCCACGCTACTGGTTGCAAACGGAAGGTCAATCAATTCGATATCATTGAAGCGTTCAGCCAGTAATTTGCCATAGCGCTTTGGCATCGTCAGCCACAAATCGCTGCTGGCCACGACTTGCGAAGCGGCGAAGTAGTGCTGGCAACGTAAAGCAATGTTACGCTTTAGACCAAGGGCGCTAAGGGCGTAATCCACCAAGCTTGGGCCCGATGGACGAGAACTCACCACAATGTGTTGCGCGTCGAGGTATTCATCTTGGCTCATTTTTCCGTTGTGATTGCCGTTGGCTCGTCGCAAGACCACTAACTCATCTTCGATTAACTTCTGTTGCTTGATACTGGCTGGGCTGGGTCTGAGCACATCTAATGCAAAATCCCACTCACCACTGGCCAATTTGGCATCCAAGCTTTTGCGTTCCATTGTGACGCTGGCGACTGATATATTGGGGCCAATATCGTTAAGCGCTTTCACCAATGGTGGCAATAGCGTGGCCTCAATGACATCACGCATGGCGAGGGTGAACGTTTTGTTTGCTTGAGCGGGGTCAAAGCCGTGGGCGTGCTGCATGGCCTGGTTAAGTTGCGCCAAAGCATTCTGAATCTCTGGAAGTAGATTTTGTGCCAATGGCGTGGGGCGCATTTTATGGCCATGACGGATAAAAAGCGGGTCGTCTAGGCGGTCACGCAGGCGACCTAAAGCATGGCTAATAGCAGGCTGGGTTAGGTTTAAGCGAGCTGCGGCGCGGGTTAGGCTGCCTTCGCTATAAATGGCTTCAAAAACGGTGAATAAATTTAGATCAATTTTCATTCTTCAATTGGCAGATTTTGACTGCCAGCCCCATGTGTTATGGCTGTTTTTTACTATTAATAACATTAATAAATAAAAATTCAAAATATTCATTAGATTTATAGATGATAGGGTTTTACTGTAGGGGTATATAAACGAGCCGAATAAGGACCGCGTAATGGACTTTAACCCATCCCCACAAGGGGCTGAGCTTCTTAAAAAGGTAACAGATTTTGTAAACAACGAAATCATTCCAATTCAAGATGCTTACTACGAAGAGCTAAGAGCCCTTGAGAATCGCTGGGTGGTTTTACCCATTATTGAAGAACTGAAAGCCAAGGCGAAAGCGCAGGGCTTGTGGAATCTATTCTTACCAAAAAGTGAATACGGCGCAGGGGTCTGTAATAGCGATTACGCATTAATGGCCGAGCAGATGGGCCGTAGTTTCATTGCACCCGAAATTTTTAACTGCAATGCACCGGATACCGGCAACATGGAGGTATTGGTTCATTATGGTTCTGAAGAGCAAAAGCAACAGTGGTTGCTGCCGTTACTTGAAGGCAAGATTCGCAGTGCGTTTTGTATGACAGAGCCTGATGTGGCCTCAAGCGATGCAACTAATATGGCCGCCACGGCCATCATTGATGGCGATGAAGTCGTGCTCAATGGTCGTAAGTGGTGGAGTACTGGTATTGGCCATCCCGATTGTAAGGTTCTTATTTTTATGGGCCTGACGAATCCTGATGCGCCAAAGCATGCTCAGCATTCGATGGTTTTAGTGCCGGTTGATTCAGCTGGCGTTAAAATTGAGCGCATGTTGCCTGTGTTTGGTGAATACGATGAGCCTTACGGTCATGGTGAAGTAAGCTTTGATAATGTGCGCTTACCAAAAAGTGCCATCATCAAAGGCCCAGGTGCAGGCTTTGAAATTGCCCAAGGCCGTTTAGGGCCCGGTCGTGTGCATCACTGCATGCGTGCGATTGGCGCTGCGGAGCGCACATTAGAATTAATGATTAACCGCGGTATCTCACGTGAAGCGTTTGGTAAGCCCATTATTAATTTAGGCGGAAATCGCGACATCGTTGCAAACGCGCGTATGGCCATTGAACAAGCCCGCTTGTTGACGCTAAAGTGTGCGTGGTTACTGGACACCAAGGGGGTAATAGGCGCGCTCAGCGAAGTGTCACAGATTAAAGTGGTGGTGCCTAATATGCTGCAAACCATTGCGGATCAAGCGATCCAAATGCATGGTGGTGCCGGCGTCAGTGATGAGTACTTGCTAACGGGTATTTTTGCGTATGCCCGTTGCTTACGTTTGGCCGATGGCCCAGATGAAGTGCATCGCGGCATGGTGGCAAAATGGGAAATGAAAAAATACGCTCAAGCGATTAAAAACCAATCAAAATAATAAAAGGTGCATCATGAAAAAGATCGTTATTACTGGTGCGGCCAGTGGATTAGGTGAAGCCCTTGCTAAGCATTATGCTAAGCAAGGTTGGGCTGTGTGTGTGGCCGATATTCAAGAAGAAGCGGGACAAGCATTAGCGCAACAGCTTGCTTCTGCCCATGGCTCTGATTGTTTTTTTCATCCGCTCGATGTGACCAGCGAAGCGCAATGGCAAGATCTATACAATACCGTTGCGGCACGTTGGAAAGGTGTAGACGCCCTCATCAATAATGCAGGTGTGGCCTCAAGCGGTGATATTGATGATTTACCGCTGAAAGATTTCCAGTGGACCATTGATGTGAATTTGATGGGCGTTGTAAAAGGGTGTTATTACTTCACGCCAATGCTGAAAAAACATGGCGGCTATCTTATCAATGTGGCTTCTATGGCAGGTTTAATTCATGTGCCGGGCATGTCTGCTTATAACGTATCGAAAGCGGCCGTGGTTGCCTTGAGCGAAACCCTATGTGCGGAACTTGAAAGCTATAATATTAAGGTTTCGGTTTTGTGCCCTGCGTTTTTTCAAACCAATCTTACAAAAAATATGCGTGCAACTCATGCAGGTGGTATCAAGGTTGCCAATCGCTTGATGGAGAACTCCAACATTACTGCGGATGACATTGCGGCAAAAGTGTTTGAAGAATCACTAGCGGGCAAGTTTCATATTCTAACGCATGCTCGTGAAAACATGTTTTGGCGATTAAAGCGCTTTCTTCCGCGTTTTTATATGAAACAAATGAAGAAAACTGGCGAAAAAATGCATAAAAAAATGACGGAGAAAACAGCATGAGTCTAGAAGATCAAGCGGGTTCCATCCGCCAAGGCGAAGAGTTAGATAACGCAGCGGTGAAACAATTTTTAACACAGCATATTGAAAATGCAGAGGGTGAATTAGACATCACCCAGTTTCCTGGTGGCGCCAGTAATTTAACTTATCAACTTGCCATTGGTGGCCAAGAATATATCTTACGTCGCCCGCCCTTCGGCAAAATTGCAAAAAGCGCTCACGACATGCTGCGTGAGGCGAATATTATTGATGCCTTAAAACCAGTTTACCAGTACGTGCCGAATATCATTGCCAAGTGTGATGATCACTCTGTGCTGGGGTGTGATTTTTATATCATGGAAAAACTCACCGGTATTATCCCTCGTCAAAATATGCCGAAAGAGTTACAAATCAGTGAAGCCGATACCCGTAGCTTATGCATCAATGTGATTGATAAGTTAATTGAATTGCATCAGGTGGACATTAAAAAAACCGGTTTGGATAAACTGGGGAAAGGCGAAGGGTATGTGGCACGTCAAATTAATGGTTGGAGTGACCGTTATGTGAAAGCCAAGACCGATGATGCAACCGACTTTAAAGTGGTGATGGATTGGCTGAAAGCCAATATGCCCGAGGATGCGGGGCAGTGCCTAATTCACAATGACTTCCGCCTAGATAATGTCGTGCTTGAAACGCATAACCCATTGAATGTCATTGGTGTGCTGGATTGGGAAATGGCCACCATTGGTGACCCATTAATGGATCTTGGCAACAGTTTGGCTTACTGGGTAGAGGCGGGTGATGAACCTCAGTTTCAAATGATGCGCCGTCAGCCAACGCATTTAGCGGGCATGTTGACCCGTGATGAAGTGGTGGCGTACTACTTAGAAAAAACCGGCCGTTCGTTGGATTCCTTTGTGTTTTATGAAGTGTATGGCTTGTTCCGTTTGGCGGTCATTATTCAACAGATTTATTACCGCTATTATCACGGTCAAACTCAAGATAAGCGTTTTGCGGGTTTTGCTCATGCTGCGCGTTATCTTGAGACACGTTGCTTGCGTTTAATTAAAGGCCAAGGGTAGACACGTGGCCGAGTTATATTTAATTCGCCACGGGCAGGCCAGTTTTGGCAAAGAGAATTACGATGCATTATCTGAACTCGGTGCCGCCCAGGCACAAAAGCTTGGGCAAGCCTTAGCCAAGTTGGTTAAACCCACTCAATTGATGTGTGGCTCGCTTAATCGGCAGCAGCAAACCATGGATCACATGTTGGCAGGCTATGAAACGGCATGTGATGTTAAGTTGGGTTTGCCTGTTCAGGTGAACCCTGATTTCAATGAATTTGATCATGAAAATGTGCTCGAAGTGTTTAACCCTGATTTCAAAAACCGTGAATTCATGACTAAGCACATTTTGTCACAAAAAGAGCCCGAGAAAGTCTTTCATAAGCTATATCGTAAAGCCGTGATGCAATGGCTTGGGGATCACTCTACTGAGTATAGTGAAACCTTTGAATCGTTTAACCAGCGTGTGAATCATGCAATTGATGGCATTATTAAAAATGCAAATCGACAAGAATGCATTGTCGTGGTGAGCTCGGCAGGTGCTATTTCTATGTGTTTGCAACAGGTACTTGATATCAGCCCAATCAAAGCATTCGAATTAAACGAAATGATGGCCAATACCGCTATTACACGCTTGGTGTTTAACGAAGTAGGGGATTTGAATCTGTCCTACTTTAATAATTTTCAGCATTTATCTTTGTCCGATACCAAAGTAACGTATCGCTAAATAAAAATAAGGAGAACAGTATGTCTACAGAACTTTTCAATTTAACCGGTAAAGTGGCCCTTGTAACGGGCGCCAGTCGTGGTATTGGTGAAAGCATTGCAAAACTGCTGGCCGAACAAGGTGCCCATGTGATTGTTTCAAGCCGTAAAATCGATGGCTGCCAGCGCGTGGTTGATGAAATCAAGCAGGCGGGTCACAGTGCGCAAGCCATTGCTTGTCACATTGGCGAGATGGAACAAATCGCCGCTACCTTTGAACAAATCAAAGCTGAGCATGGCAAGCTGGATATTTTAGTAAATAATGCTGCCGCGAACCCTTACTTTGGCCACATTTTAGATACAGATCTCACTGCCTTCCAAAAAACCGTTGATGTAAACATTCGTGGTTATTTCTTCATGTGCGTTGAAGGTGGTAAATTAATGAAAGCCAATGGTGGTGGCAGCATTATTAATGTAGCGTCTGTCAATGGTGTTATTCCTGGGTCGCTTCAGGGGATTTATAGTATTACTAAGGCGTCTGTTATTTCTATGACCAAGGCATTTGCAAAAGAATGCGCACAAATGGGTATTCGCGTGAATGCGTTATTACCAGGTGCTACAGATACTAAATTTGCCGCAACCCTAGTTAAGAACCCGGCTATTTTAGAAAAAGCACTTGAGCATATCCCTATGAATCGTATCGCCGAGCCAGATGAAATGGCCGGAACCGTATTGTATTTGGCCAGTGATGCTTCAAGCTATACAACAGGTTCGTGCATTAATGTAGATGGTGGATATTTGTTGGCCTAATGGTCAATAAATTATGAAAATACGCCTGCAAATTTTGATATTTTAAAAAATTGCATATTGAGTGTTGAACTTAATTTCATGACTGTTTAAAAGCGCTGCTTGGAGATTGCCCGTTTCTTCATTCAGCGCTTTTTTTATGTGTAAAAAGTGTTACCTTGTGAGCACAATAATAAATTGAAGGATCAACCTGATGAAGAAAATAATTGCCGGTGTTGTCGTTGTGCTGACAGCTTATTTGGTGTTTTGGCCAGTATCCATTGACCCAATTGCCTGGGATGCACCGGATAACCAAGGTTACACTGGAGCGTTTTCTCAAAACCAGCAATTAAGCCAAATTAATCGTATTGAGTTGAATGGAGATATCGGTCCTGAGGACCTTGCTGTTGATCAAAAAGGTCAGGTTTATTTCTCGCTATTAAATGGTGATATTAAATACTTAGATGAAAAAGGTCAGATTCAGTTATGGGTGAACACAGGTGGTCGACCTTTGGGTATTGAATTTGATCAACAAGGCAACCTGCTGGTGGCCGATGCCTTCAAGGGGTTGTTGGGTGTTTCACCTGCCGGGACGGTAACCACTCTGGTTGATACGGTTGATGGTGTTGCCATTAACTATGCCGATGACGTTGATGTGGCCTCGAATGGTAATATTTACTTCTCCGACGCTTCGTCAAAATTCCATGCGAGCGTCCATGGCACTTATGAAGCCAGTTTACTCGATATTAATGAGCACGGTGGTCACGGGCGCATCATCGAATATAACCCGAGCACTAAAACATCGACGGTCTTGGCTCACGATATTAATTTTGCCAACGGTGTGGCCTTGAGCCATGACGAGCAATACGTACTGTTTAATGAAACTGGAAGTTATCGCGTGCTGCGTATTGCCTTAAATGGTGAGCGCCGTGGCACGTTAGAAGTGGTGATCGATAACTTACCCGGTTTTCCTGATAACATTGCCCGCGGTAATCACGGGGTGTACTGGTTGGGGCTAGTCAGTCCTCGTAGTAAGCCTCTCGATATGATGTCTAATTCCCCTGCGCTTCGCAAAATGACCCAAAGATTACCGGCCTTTATGCGTCCACAAGCACAACGCTTTGGTCATATTGTAGCGATTAACGATGCTGGTGATGTGGTCTTTAATTTGCAGGATCCGTTAGGTATGTATGGACAAACCACGGGCGCACTTGAGGTTGGCGATAAGCTTTATGTGAGCAGTTTGCATGAGACAGCGTTAGGTGTGACACAAAATATTAACTTAAAAGCTGGTAAAATCTTAAACGTTAATCAAGATCGGTAACTAGTTGTCATATAACTGACACATTTCATGGTTACTGTCTTCAAAAAGGACATAACCATGAAACCACAATTAAAACATTTCTTACTGACTTCATCCTTATTTCTAAGTGTGCAAGCGTTCTCACAAAACCCAACAGAAATAGATAAAGCAACTCTGCAAAGCTTAGCATCGCAGTATAACGTCGCGTTATCGGTATTGGAGGACTTTGTTGAAAGCTACAACTTTAAATGTCCACAAGAAATTTCAGCCGCCAAGCTTGTGGGTGTGCTGAACTCTGAAGCAGAAGACACAGAGCTGGGTGTGATGATTGAGGCGGACGGCCTGCAGTGGCGTGACATCTATGTAGAAGCACGCTCAGGCATTAGTTGTTTAGACGCAGGCATTGTTTCAAAAGGGTATTGAGAACCCTTTGAATGATTACTCAGGCAAGTGATCTTTAATGATGCTGTAAAGCTCAGGGCGGCCTTGAGCAATTTCTTCATTACTGAGACCCTCAAGAGAATGCGGGTACTTTAACCAAGCTTCTGTCTCGTGAATGTAGTAGTCCGGCACGCGCCCTGTTTTGTTGCGCGAAGGCTTATAATAGGGCACGGCCACACGCACATCTTTTGGCATATTCAAACGCGTACGACGTTGTAACTCATCAATGATCGCCTCAATTGAGCGGCCCGTATCAAATACATCATCCACGATCAGCAAGCTGTCATCGTGATGAACGTTTTTCATTAAATAGTTTAAACCGTGTACTTTCACTTCTCTTGACTGCATGTCGATGCCAGCGGCATAAGAGGAGGTGCGAATGGCAATATTATCGGTCTCAACCCCGTGATAGGCTAAAAACTCCTGCACCGCGATCCCTACCGGTGCACCACCTCGCCACACGGCAATCATGAAAGTCGGGCGAAAACCCGAAGCCAATACTTGGGCGGCCAGAGCAAACGAATCCTCTAGTAAACCTTGTGCACTTAAGTATTGTTTTTCACTCATGGGGTGTCCTATTTGTGAAGCCTTACTGTGTAAAGCATAGACTAGTGACTAAACTGCCTATTGTGATTCAATTTAGGCTATGGCCTAATTAAAAGCTGACCGTTCGGTCATTTTTATACTATAGGCTGATTCAATCACTTGTCAGCGCTGGAGGCAAGATGGAAAAGCGTTTTTTAGATGAAGAGACCTTAATACAAGATGCTTTTCGCTTAGGCGTGCAAATCTTAGAAAGCGGATTTCGACCTACATTCATCGTTGGTTTGTGGCGTGGTGGCAGCTCCGTGGGTATTTATGTGCAAGAATGTTTGCAAACCCTGGGTGTTAAAACCGATCATATTTCCCTGCGCACTTCTTATAAAGGCCAGCCAGCTTATCAAAATATGGTGGATAATCCTTCCGATATTCGGGTCCATGGCACCCAATACTTGGTTGAGAATTTAAACGCGGATGATGGCTTGCTGATTGTGGATGATGTGTTCAGTACCGGGCAAAATATCTCAGCGGTTTTGCGCCGTTTAGAAAAACATTTAAAGCGTAATTTACCAACAGATATTCGCATTGCCACCCTGTATCAAAAGCCCGGTATGAATCAAACTGAGATTAAACCGGATTTCTGTTTGCATGAAACCGATGACTGGCTGGTATTTCCTTATGAGTTGGTGGGTTTATCCGTTGATGAAATCGCACAATACAAGCCTCACGTTTCGCCTTTGCTACAAACCAATCTTTTAAAATAAAAAATGGGCCATTGGCCCATTTTTTTAATCCATTTATTTAAGCGCTTACGGTAAAGGCACACTTTGCGTTTGTTCAAATTCCATCTGGGTAATTACCCATTCACCTTCGGTTCGTTCTAACTTTACAAGCACAGGTAACTGCCCCGTTTCACCTTCTACGTTTAAAATTAACTGTGCAGTGCCCTCGTCGTTCACAATGGAAATCTGGCTATTGCCATTCACATGGATGATATCCACGGGACCAATTAATTGCTCGATGGCCTCTTGTTCTAATATGGCTTGCTCCGCTACTTCATAAGCGTTGGATTGCTTAACCAAATATTGAGAGAGCGCCACAAACCCTTCTTGCGAGACATTAATACTTGGTAGGTTAGGGGTGAATAGATAAAAACACACAATCAATAGCGCCGCCATTCCCCGTTGAGAGCCGCTGATGCTTGGGTCTCTTTTTACGTACGTGCTGGCAAGGTAATCCCCAAGGCGGCGTTTATTTGAGTTCATGACCATCACAATGGCTTCTATAGGCCAGGCAAATAAACTGAGATTACGAACAAATTGCTTTAACACGCCAGCCGGTTTGCCATCCGCCTGATAGGCCCGAATTCCCATCAATAGTTTTCCTGGGCCTAAGCCCTTGTAGGTGTCTTTTGCTGCAAATATAGACACACCCAATAACCAAATACCAATTTGTACGCCCGTGGTATGCAGGGCAGGGGTATCCAGTGGGGTTTCTAAAACCGCAAATACAAAATAGGTCATCAGCGACGTAAGGTAGCCGAATAATAAAAAGTCTACCGCAAAAGCCAGGATTCGACGCTTACGTGAGGCAACAGATATAGACATAACAACTTCTCAATAAAAACTATTGGCATATTAACGGAATTCGATTTTTAAATCAGTGCCAGCGCCACGCTATGGGCCTGGTGAATAACCCGTTTTGAAGTGATTGACAAAATAGTATTGTATTCTTAATGATATGCATTATCATTCGCATTTAGTCCTTAGATGATTTGTGCCTCCCCTTATGAGAAATGCTCAAAAAATAACCTTGCTTGCTGTGTTCACCTTTTTAGCAACGGATGCGTTCACCTACGAGTTAGATTCGGTGGTTACCACCGGCACCCGTACCCCCATGTTATTGAAAGATTCGCCGGTACCGATTGATGTGATTTCCGCTGAACAGTTGTCTGTGGTGAGCTCTGGGACGTTATCGGAGGCGTTAAACTTTATTCCCGGTGTGAGCGTTAATCGCAGTACAAAAGATGGCTACAACGTGCAGATGCAGGGGTTCGATGGGGATCATGTATTGGTATTGTTAAATGGCCAGCGCTTGGTCTCACCCACTGGCTCCAGTGTGGATTTAGACCAAATCAATGCATTAGATGTTGATCGAATCGAAATATTAAAAGGTGCCGCTTCTGTCATGTATGGCAGCTCTGCCATGGGCGGCGTTATGAATATTATAACCAAACCCATTGAAACCAATACCAACCGAATAAGTTATGAAGTGGGCAGCTTTACCAATAATGCCATCAGTGAAGACCCACTTGAGCATCGCGTTGCTTTGACCTCCGCTATGGCTGGCTCGCTATACAGTGGACGTATTAATTATCAGTTTATTGATCGTCCAGGTTTTAAATATGACGACAGCCAAAAAGTTGAAAACGGCACCGCCAATGAAAAGCATTTTTTAGATGGCCAGTTTACGTTTCATTCCCCCCTAGGAAACATTCAATATCAGCCACAGTATTTTAAAGAGCAGCGATACCGCAAAGAAAACGATACCAATGTGCCCGGGCAAGGACTCTTTGAAGATGCCTACGAAAGTGAAGTGGAGCGCATTACTCAATCATTAGAAATAAACAGTCAACATAACCTGACAACCCGTTTGCGCGTATCAAACCATGAAGAATTTAGTGGTCATTTAACCAAGGCCACTCGCAATGCCGATATCACTCAAGGCAGTGCTGAAATACAAAAAGTTTGGATGTTCAATGCCGCAGAGTGGGTGATGGGGGCTGAATACAACAATGAACAACTAGATTTACCCGCTGATGGTATCGTCGGTAAAACACGCGATAGCTATCAGGCCTTTTCACAAGTGGATGTCTATGTGACCGATGATCTTGAATTGTTAGCGGGTATTCGTGTGCAAGATAATCAGGGTTTTGGTTCGCACCACGCCAGTCGAGTATCGGGCATGTACCGATATAATATTAACCAAGCAGACCAACTGCGCATACGCTTTGGCGCGGGGCAAAGTTACAAGGTACCCAGCTTAAAAGAACTGCATTACATACTGGACCACAGCAATGTGGGCAGTGGTTACGTGGTCATTGGTAACGAAGATTTACAGCCAGAAGAAACCCTAAGCTATAACCTAGGGGGCGTTTTAGATTTCGCCAGCGGTACCCAGCTTGAGGCCAACCTCTTTTATTCCGATTCTAAAAACTTCATTGAAAACGAATTCAGTCAAAGCTTTACCAATGAATGGGGCGTAGACGCCTATGTGTATCAAAATATTAATACCCTTACCACAAAAGGCGGCGACTTCAATATTAAGCATGCGCTTAATCATTACCAGTCTGTGAACCTCAGCTACCACTATTTAGAAGCCCGCAATGAGCGTGATGAGCGATTAGAAAACCGCCCGCGTCATCAAATCAAACTTAATTTTATGTCGTCTCATTATTGGTTGAATACAAAAATTATTACCTATGCCGTGTATCAATCAGATGAGGCATTTACGCTCGATGACCCAAACACCACAGAAGATGAAGGCTATCTTGGTCAGCACAACAATGACTGGGTTTCCTTAAATGTCAGTGTCACCCAGCAACCCACTAAAAGCCTAACCGTGCGATACGGCATACAAAATATTTTAGATGAACATAAAAACACAAGCGTTGCCGATGATTACTTTGATGCCAGAGAAGAAGACAGTCGCCGTATCTATTTAGGTATGAGTTACGACTTTTAAATAATAAACACAGAATTGGAGAATAAAATGAAACACACAATGAAATTAGCCAGCGTCATTGGTTTAGGGGTTTTACTCAGCGCATGTGGGTCTGATAGCGACACCTCGGCACCTGAAATCAGTAAAGAGGTGAATACCGCTTACACCACGGTGACAGGGCTTGATGCCTCATCGGCATTTGCATATTACGATCTTGATAACAATATGCAGCTAACGCTGACAGATGAACAAGCGCAATCAAACACCCAGTGGGACATCGCGTTTAAGTCTACCGACATCATTATTAACGGCGATTACTCGGCCCCAGGTGAAGTGACAGCTGCCTTTACGGATAATAATAGCGACTTTCGTGATGCCCAAGGTGAACCCGTTGTCGATAAGTTTATAGCAGCCACCCCTGAAACAGAGTTAGCCGATTTTTTAGCGGTGACTGAATACGCAGCCGATACTGAATTTTATGGTGATGAATTTAAAACCGTGTTTGATTCCAGTTTTTATGATTATAACTTTGCAAGCCATGATGTCACGGCGAATACCGAGCAGTATTATTTGTTTCAAAATGCCGACGGCTTTTACAAGGTGCGCGCCTTTAGTGCATCAAACCTAGAAGGTGGCGTACCTTCTCGCGGTTTAACGCAGTTTACGCTGGGCTATCAATTTAAAGCAGCGGATGACCAAACCTTTTCTGCCGAGCAAACCCTTGAAATTGCACAATGCGATACACAACACTATGTGGACTTTTCAGCAAACTCAGAAGTGGCCGCAAGCGATGCTTGGGATATAACGGTGTTATGTGATGCGTTTGAAATTCAGCTAGGTGAAGGTGCAAAAGCATATGCATTAGCCGGAGATGAAACCGATGAGCGCATCGCCACCATGATGGAATACCCGCAATACTATCTTACCGCTGACTTTGCCAATACCGTCTTTAAGCATCAGTTTAAATGGTATGAATACAACCTAGCGCAAGGTAATCAAATTTGGTCGCAATACGGTGTTTACCTAGTGAAAACGCCTGTAGCCACCTACAAGTTACAAGTGACCAGTTATTACAACCTAGTTGAAGGGGTGATTACGGGTCGTCAAATTAGCTTTATTTATGATGATGTGGCGCAAGCGGTTGCGCAATAACGCTTTAATTTTTGCCCTGTATTGAATGCAATACAGGGTTTTTTTATGTGGTTAGGTTTTGGTTTTATGATTACTTCAATTGAATTTTTTATGTATCGCATCAGTGACTTGTTACTGGCGCCGGTGTTAATTGCGATTTTATTTGTGTTCTTTTTTGGATTTTATAGCTTGGGCCAGGTGGCTATGCAGGCTTGGCAGCGTCGCAGTGTAGGTAGCGCGGCTAATGTAAAAGGGTATGAGATTCACCAGTATCAGGCGTTCAAGCAAACACAAGACATGGACGAGCTAGAACTATTTGCGTTTAAGCGACTTGAGTTTCTAAAGCTGGTGACAAAAGTGTCACCGATGTTAGGGTTGATCGCCACGATGATCCCCATGGGGCCGGCACTTAAAAGCTTGGCCGATGGCAATATTCAAGGTATCTCTGAAAATTTATCCATCGCCTTTGCAGCTGTGATTTTTGCGTTGGCAGCGGCATCTTTGACGTTTATTACCGTGTCAATTAAAAAACGTTGGTTGGCTCAAGACCTTGTTGAGATTAAACAAGCCCTAGAGCAAAAAAGCGAGACACGGGTGGAATTAAAGCCAGTGAAAGAGGCCTAAGCATGAAATTTTTAACAGACGATGATGACTTAGACCCAATTACCACGGCGGTGAATTTGGTGGATGTTTTTTTGGTTATCATAGCCGCGCTGATTATTTCCATTGCCCTTAATCCTCTTAATCCGTTTAGCAGTGAAAATGTCACCGTGATTAAAAACGAAGGTGAGCCAAATATGGAAATCATTGTGAAAGAAGGCAACGAGATTAAGCAATTTAAATCCAATGGTGATATTGGCAGTGGCAATGGCCAAAAAGCCGGTACGGCGTATCAAATGAAAGATGGTTCCATGGTGTATGTGCCCCAAGAAAAAAATGAAAAAGGAAGCGGTAATGAGTAAGCGATTCTACTCAGCCTTAGTCGGTGGGTTTGTGTTTTTACTGGGGTGGCAAAGCGCTTATGCCAGTGACGTTTTGTACTTGGGGGATAACCATTTATCCCAAGCCAAAACCCGTATATTAAATGAGTCGGCTAGTAAGCAAGGGCTTGAGCTTACCGCCATGAGTGCGGGCAAGTTCACAAAAGAGAAAGGCCTTGACGCATTATGCAATTATCAGTTGATCTTAATGCAAGCGGTGAGCACAGAAGCGGCATCGGGTATGTATGCGCAATACCCAAAGGCGCTGGCAAAGTGCGCGAATAGCAAAGCGTTGACCAGCGGTTTCGATCAGTTTACTCGCCTGAATCAGGGCATGACGTCAACCGATCAACAAGCGATTGATCTGTATTTGTCCAATGGGTTGCGGGTGAATTTTGAAAACATGTTTGCGTATATTAATACCCATATTTTTTCAAACAAGCAGGCTTATGAGCCGGCCATTATGTTGCCGCAAAATGGGTTTTATCACCCAGATATGCCCAATACTCTAACCGGTGATAAGAGTGATTTTTATCAATGGCTCAATAAAAATAAAGGGCAAAAGACCAAT
>Ga0115007_10001505_pt1 | contig 14972 bp, 19 predicted proteins | sample ArcOceMetagenome_2_FD_87166 | JGI IMG/M metagenome (GOLD analysis project Ga0115007, IMG submission 87166) | Marine eukaryotic phytoplankton communities from Arctic Ocean - Arctic Ocean ARC135M Metagenome | ecosystem: Environmental > Aquatic > Marine > Oceanic | place: Arctic Ocean | collected... | reverse complement strand
CTTTTATCGTCCCTTAATAGAATATTATAAGGAGGACGGTATTCTTTAATCAGGTTTTGCTCTAAAAGAAGCGCTTCCGTTTCACTATTAGTCACCGTTATATCAATCGTATTGATATGACTAACGAGCGCTTTCGTTTTGACCGAGAGCCCTGTCGCCCTAAAATAGCTAGCAACTCGCTTTTTAAGGTTCTTAGCCTTGCCAATGTATAGAAGCTCCCCGCCAGCATCGCGCATCTGATAGACACCGGGGCGCTGCGTAAGTCGTGCTAAAAAGGCTTGGCTGTCAAAGACATCTGGACTGGTTATTTGCTGCTCGACCATTAGCTCTCTGTTTTAACTTCATGTAACGCTTTATTGGCTTGCATATGAATATGCGTTGCTTTCTGATGTATGGCTTCCAAACGCTTTCGAGTTTCGTCATTGATCCCTGCTCCGCGCGACAGTGAAACCTCTAAATAAACGCTAATCTCGGCGAAATAATATAAGCGCGCATTAAAGGACTTAGCTCGTTTAAGCTTAGCCATCGACGTTTGAGCGCCATTCATCAATATCGTATTAATGTTAGTATCTGAAAGAACAGGGAAACGATTTAGCTCTCGCTGATCCTGCTCACGCTGACTCTGCTCTCGTTGTCCCTGACTGGGGGTGTCACTCATCTTCGATTCCTAACCCAATAGTATTCTGTTTTGATATGATGTCATTATTAAGACGCCATCGCTATAGTGTGACTATCAAGTAGGGTATTTATACTCACAAATCACATACCAAGGCATACGATCATTTCTCATGCATGACACCTTAGTGATTGATATTAGTAACGATATCAAATGGCTCAGCACTTCCTATCCTCTTTTACAAACACCTGATGTGAAGCTATTTGTTACCAACCAACCGATTAATCAACAAACGACACATAAACAGCATTATCCGGCCCTGCCCGCTTTTCGCTTAGGTCACGTCTTCGAAGATGTAGTTAATGAGTTTATTAAACTATCCATCGACTGCGACTTGCTTGCACGGAACATTCAGATATACGACTCTACACGCACACTCGGAGAACTAGACTGCCTTTATTACCATCGAGTAGATCAACAAGCAGTACACCTAGAGATCGCCATCAAGTTCTATCTTTACTACCCAGAACTCTTACCTCAAAAAACCACTCACTCGAAATCCTCCGGGCTAGATCGTTTTATAGGCCCTGGCGGCAAAGATCGACTCGATAAGAAGTGGACTCGCTTAATCAACCACCAGCTCAAATTATCAGATAATCCTAGTGCGCTTGAGACACTCAGAACAAAGAAACTTCCCCTACCTGATCACAGCGAACTATTGTTGACGGGCTACTTGTTTTATCCCTACGAGATGAATAAAAACGAGATATTCAATCAGAACCAAGCACTGCAACACGTTATACACCCACAACACCAATATGGCTGGTGGTTAACCGCCGGTAATATTGAATTACTTGAAGCACATGCCTATAAAGAAGACTGGTACTTTATCATCCTACCTAAACACTACTGGATAGGCGGCTGTGCTCACTACAACAATGATGAGATATCTCGCTTATGTATGAACTTTAAAGCACTAAAACAGACATTAACGGCAGGTATAGACCTGCCTGTGCATCTAGTAACTATGCATAATAAGGGCGATAGGTTTACGGAGGTTGCGCGAGGCTTTGTGGTAAGCGATAACTGGCCATACAGTAACAGCTAAGATTTATGTTAAAGAGTTAGCCTTAATCAGCAGGGAACCCTATCAGGCGATCGATGCAACACCTAAGCACCACTGCATCGCCTAACGGATAAGAGACACCACTCTTATGTCATTATAGTCAAAGAAATTATTTGCCTGCTTCTTCCGCTTTAGCAGCATCTGCCGCAATATTTTTCTTTAAAAAGCTCACCCCGACAACGACTAAACCGACGCATACAACGACGATAGCAACGCTGGGAATAAACGACATCATACTGTACTTATCGAAGCCAAACATAAGAGCACACCTTCCAATTATTAATCGAGTAATGTGGTAATTATAGCCTTTTATTGATCTAGCTCAAATCGCTTTAGTAGACTTGACGTATCCATTCGACCCCCACCTAAAGTCTGAACCTCAGAATAATACTGATCAACAATAGTGGTGACGGGCAGCTGCGCTCCATTTCGTGACGCCTCATCCAGTGCGATGCCTAAGTCTTTACGCATCCAATCCACAGCAAAACCAAAATCGTATTCGCCCGCCAGCATCGTCTTATAGCGGTTCGTCATTTGCCATGAACCAGCAGCTCCATGCTGAATCACATCAAACACTTGCTGTGCATCTAAACCAGCCTTCTGAGCAAACTGCACTCCTTCAGCCAAACCCTCCAATAAACCAGCAATACAAATTTGATTGACCATTTTTGCAAGCTGACCACTACCGACAGGACCGAGCAGTCGAATTGATTTACCGTACGCCTGCATTACGGGCTCAGCGATAGAAAATGCCTCTTGCGTACCACCGACCATAACGCTCAGCACACCATTTTCGGCACCCGCCTGACCACCCGAAACAGGTGCATCCAAGAAGAGAACCCCTTTCTGCTTCGCTGCTTCACTTACCTCTCGAGCCACCTGCGCTGAAGCAGTAGTGTGATCCACGAGGACTGCCCCAGCATCCATGGACTGTATAACGCCAACACCATCAACAGTAACTGAGCGGATATCATCATCATTGCCGACACACATAAAGACGATATCAGCACCCACAGCAGCTTCTTTAGGTGTGAGCGCCATTTTACCGGAGAACTCTGCAACCCACGCCTCTGCTTTTGACACGGTACGGTTATACACAGTGACATCGTGGCCTGCCGTCATTAAATGACCAGCCATTGGATGCCCCATTGTACCTAATCCAATAAATGCAACTTTCATTGTTTTCAATCCTTATACGTTGATTAGCCGTATACTTATAAAGTTAACGTCAAATAATCAAATAATTCAGCATGATGGCTATGACTGCTTGGAGTTTTTATGCGTTTCAGCTCACAAATAATATCCGTTTTACAATACCTATCAATAACCATGCTGATTACTATAGGCGTATCCATCCCCGTTAAAGCTGACGATAGTATGATGTTTAGCGAGCTATCTTTTCCAGACACAAACGGCGATGTAGTTAACATGACAGATTTTAAGGGAAAAGTAGTCCTGTTAAATTTTTGGGCAACCTGGTGTCCTCCCTGTGTTAAAGAAATGCCATCTATGCAGCGCTTGAAAGATCACTTTTCAGATCAGCCTTTTGAAATTATTGCCCTATCTGCGGGCGAAGAAACCAAAGCCGTTAACGCATTCCTCTCGCAGCTCAAGACCGAATTCACATTCCCTATATTGCTAGACAGTGAAGGCGTTTCGTTTATGGCACTCGGAATTAAGGGGCTACCTATGAGCTTTATACTCAACAAAGAGGGTAAAAGTATTATGACGATTTTGGGCGGCCGTGAATGGGATGATCAGATACAAATAACATTGATTAAGAACGCACTTGAAAACAAGCCTCTGCAATAAGCAGGGCAGATAAGCGTGATTTATTAATTCCTAAATATAGCCAGAAAGCCGACGCTATGCCGGCTTTCAAAAAGAGGTCAGAGCGACCATCGAGTAACGCATGCTCTAAGCGACCGAGTAAACACCCTCAGCAGCCGCCAGAGCTTTACCCGCTTCAATATTGGCACCCATTCCCAACAAGGTGCTTTCTAACGCGGAAAGGCACAAGGTCACATTGCGACGGCTAGCTGATGAGCCCATCAACCCAATACGCCAGACTTTTCCAGCCAAATCACCCAAGCCTGCACCAATTTCCAAACCGTACTCTTTAAGTAATACCGAGCGCACCTTCGCATCATCAACGCCGTCAGGAATAACCACTGTATTTAACTGCGGCAAGCGATCAGCCTCCTTCACTAGAAAACCAACCCCCATTGCCTCCAAACCGGCTTTAAGCGCTTCGTGATGAAAAGCATGGCGCTGCCATGATGCCTCTAAACCTTCTTCATGCAAGATAACCAAGGATTCATGTAACGCATACAGAGCATTGACCGGAGCTGTATGGTGGTAAGCGCGCTTACCTTCTCCACCCCAATAGCCCATCACTAAATTTGTGTCTAAAAACCAACTAGGTACGCGCGTCGTACGATTTTTAACTTTTTCGACAGCACGAGCACTAAAACTAATCGGCGATATACCCGGCGGGCAAGATAAGCATTTTTGAGTACCCGAATAGATGGCATCTATACCCCACTCATCCACGCGCAACTCTGTTCCCCCAAGAGACGTAACCGCATCAACAATCGTGAGTGCTCCTTTCTTTTGCGCTAACGCACATAGTGCTTTTGCATCAGAGCTTACCCCGGTTGACGTTTCAGCATGTACAAAAGCCAAGATAACCGCATCAGGGTGCGCATCAAACGCTGCGGCTACTTTATCCAAACTGACAGCTTCACCCCAAGCATCCATCACCATGATGGCTTCACCGCCGACTCGCTCAACGTTTTCCTTCATACGGCCACCAAAAACGCCGTTTTGACAAACGATAACTTTGTCGCCTGGTTCAACCAAGTTCACAAAGCACGATTCCATCCCTGCTGAACCGGGAGCCGAAACAGGCATTGTCAACTCATTGTCTGTTTTGAGGGCCTTCTTAAGCAGCACCTTGATCTCATCCATCATCCGGACAAATTCTGGATCCAAGTGACCGATAGTCGGTCTAGCCATGGCTTCTAATACACGCGGGCTAACATCTGATGGGCCGGGCCCCATAAGCGTTCTAATCGGAGGATGAAACGATGTAATCATGGCGGCTACTCTCTCTAAATCGATGGATCTCATATTAGGATAAACCAAAGGCGTATAGTAAAGCGTTTGGCTCAAATGATTAATGAGCCATTAGTGCAAATTTACTAACCAAATCAATCTCACTAGGCAACTAATCGACTAACGGCACGCGTTATTTCGATAACCATTTTAGCCGAGTGCGTGGCCGCCGTTTCTAAAAATTGATCGAACGATACATTTGACTCTTTTCCGGCGATATCGGATAACGCGCGAATCACAATAAACGGCGTTCCAAACTGGTGACACGTTTGCGCTATAGCGGCAGCCTCCATTTCTACAGCCTTCATTGACGGGAATAAGGTTCGCGTATGCTGAACTCGTACAGGATCATTCATAAAACTATCGCCTGTAGCAATCAATCCCCTAACAGTACGCATACCTTCAAGCTTACTAATACACTGTTCTGCTAACTCGGCTAACAGTACGTCGGGCTCAAAAGCAGCGGGTAAACCGGGCACTTGACCAGGCTCATAGCCAAACACGGTTACATCAACATCGTGATGGCGAACCTCAGATGAAATAACAATATCGCCCACTTCAAGCTCCGGATCAAAACCACCCGCAGAACCGGTGTTGATCACGCAATCGGGATTAAACGCATGCAGCAACAACGTCGTACTGACCGCCGCATTAACTTTGCCAATGCCTGATTTTAGCAAAACCACTTCTAAATCAGCTATTTGCCCCGTATAAAAATCATAACCACCCACAGAATGATTTTGTCGATTCAGCAATGTGTTACGCAGGATTTCTACCTCCTGATCCATTGCACCGATAATGCCTACTTTAACTTTCTTGTTATCGTTTATAAGGTCTTTTAAAGACCGTAGTGTCGTCATCTAACTAAACTTTCCTTCTGGATAGCCTTTATGCGAAAGGCAAAACTCGTGGTAGTATTTAAAGACTAAAGGATACGCAATTTAACCACCGGAACAAACAAAAATGAACGTAGAAAGCTTCAATTTTAACCACACCAAAGTTATTGCGCCATATGTACGCCTAGTTGGCGTTACTCAAGGCCTACAAGACACCGTTCATAAATACGATATACGCTTTTGCCAACCGAACAAAGAACACATGCCAATGCCTTCCTTGCATTCGCTAGAGCACATGATCGCTGAATTTTCACGCAACCATACAGATTGCGTATTAGATTTTGGCCCTATGGGCTGCCAAACTGGCTTTTACTTTTCCTTGTTGAACCACAGTGATTACAATGAAGTACTTGTGATTGTTGAGAAGGCTCTGAATGACGTACTAGTAGCTACTGAAGTACCCGCCTGCAATGAACTCCAATGCGGCTGGGCAGCAAGTCATGATCTAGAAGGCGCCAAAGTCATCGCGCGCGACATGCTCGCTAAACGCGACGAATGGCCTACGGTATTTGTTGATGAGAAAGACCCGGATAATTGGCTGTCTTAGTTAATACCTTTAGCGGTAGCTAGTGTTACTTATCCTGCTACCGCTAAGTAAACGATTTTATTCATCAGCCCGCATTCGCGACGATCAATCTTCAGACATCTCATCGAGTTCAACGCAAGCGATTGTTTCGTCAACCTCACCCGCTAATGCTTCAACCTGCTCTTCACTGGACTCCTCCAGTGGCGATGGATACAAACCACTCCACCCTAAATGATCAAATAGGTTTGCCACCTTATGTGACACCGGCGCTTGAATGGTCATCTTCTGACCCGTACCCGGATGGGTAAATGAGAGTTCGACCGCCATCAACAACAAGCGATGAGAGCCCAAATGTTCACGAAACAAGCGGTTATGACGTCCCTCACCATAATTAGTATCACCAATGAGCGGATGGAAGATGTGCTTCATATGTCGACGTATTTGATGTTTCCGCCCCGTTTTCGGCTTTACTTCTACCAGAGAATATCGCGCACAGGGGTAGCGGCCTACTGGTATTGGCAACTCAACCGTGGCTAGACGGCGATAACTTGATACTGAAGGCTTGGCAGGCTTATCTTGATCAGAAAGCGGGCTTTCTTTCTTATCAAATATAGGTTTTAACGCATAATCGATTACATCTGCTTCTGGCGTAAAGCCCCGCGTAACGCATAAATACGTTTTCTCAACTTCCCGATCCATAAACTGCTGATTCAGTGCTTTTGCTACGTCTTTTCGCTTCGCAAAAATAATGACCCCTGACGTTGCTCGGTCTAAGCGATGAATCGTATAAACAGGCGCTCCTCTAAAGTATCGACTAAGCGAATAGACAAGGTTCGGTGTTTTTTTCGGTGCTATCCAGCTCGGGTGCACCAATAACCCGGCAGGTTTGTTGATCGCAATGAGGTCGTCGTCTTGATACAAAATATCCAGATAAGGCATGTAAATGTAAACTTTTAGCGGATTATATTGAATGTGAAGGATTCTACGTTGAATCTTTTACTCATAACAGCGTCTTAATGGTTGAAATGCACGAAGATGTTGCCATTATAGACTTAGTTAATAAAAACACTTCAGAGGACGATATGAGTAATACTCGTACTATTAATTCGCAAACGGAACAATCCGTACTGCAAACCAATAAAGTAATCCGCAACACTTACATGTTGCTTGCGATGACCCTGGCTTTCAGTGCCGTAACCGCTGGCATCTCGATGGCTATCAATCCGCCATTCATCCTTTATATAGGAAGTGTGATAGTCAGCTTCATCTTACTGTTTGTTATCAATAAGAAGCAAAACAGCGCTGCAGCACTACCTCTAACCTTTTTATTTACTGGCTTGATGGGTTTTGGATTAGGCCCAATTCTTAATATGTACTTAGGAATGTCCAATGGCGGCCAAATTATCATGACAGCCCTTGGCATGACCGCACTAACGTTTGTCGGATTATCTGCGTACGTACTGACATCTAAAAAAGATTTCAGCTTCATGGGTGGTTTCCTTGCTGCTGGCTCCATTGTACTAATCCTTGCCATGCTTGCACTGTTCATTCTGCCTCTATTTGGTGTGAATGTTGGCGGCTTAAGCATCGCATTCTCGGCATTAGTTGTACTTCTGATGGCGGGTTTCATCTTATATGACACTAGCAATATCGTAAACGGCACATACACCAACTACGTTATGGCTACTGTGAGTTTATACCTGAGCATCTACAACCTCTTTATTCACCTACTAAGCTTGATTGGCGTTTTCAGCGACGACTGATCATTCAATAGCTCACACGCCCCGCTTTCTTTGATAGGATAGCGGGGCGTTTTTATTTATAGCCCTTGAAACACAACTGTGACCTAACCATGCTTTTTTCTATCTTAATTTACGGCTCTCCTTTTAACAGCCCTTGTGCGCAAACAGCGTTGCGATTTACACAAGCTGCGCTAAATGCCGGACATGGTATCCATCGAGTATTTTTTTACGGTGATGGCGTCTTTGTCGGCTCTCACCTGAACGCCCCACAACGCGATGAACTGAATATTTACCAAGTCTGGACTGACTTAGCCAATGAATATCAACTCGATCTTGTTGTCTGTATAGCAGCCGCTCTAAAGCGTGGTGTATTAGATGAGCAAGAAGCTAAGCGGCACGAGAAGGCACACTTCAATCTAGCGCCCCCCTTTCAGTTATCTGGGCTTGGGCAACTAGCGGACGCTATGATGACGTCTGATCGTATCGTCACGTTTGGAGAATAAGGAGTTAGCATGTCCTCTGAAATAGCAGTAAAGCCACATCACAACAGTGAAGATAAATCGATTTTACTCATCATCAGCCGATCAGCTTTCCAATCGCCCACCATAAAAGAAGCGCTTGATGTTGCTCTAACTTGCGCGGCCTTTGAGCAAGCAATTAGCATATTATTGACTGATAACGCACCACTGGCTCTACTACCCAATCAAGCATCCAATGAGATAGCGCAAAAATCGATGAATAATCTATTTTCTGCTCTCCCTATGTACGATATCGACACCCTTTATATTGATAGCCACGCAAAAGCAATACTTGAGCCCTATCATAAGAGTATCCCTAATATACTAAACTACGTAAACCAACAACAAATAGCGGGATTGATCCAGTCACATGATATTGTTCAACGATTTTAACTTTCTTACAACTACTACCCTATAGATCAAAAACGAGCCCAAGCCATGAGCAAATCCACATTACATACGCTCAACAAAGCACCTGCAGATACCGTCTTATGGAGCAGCTGTTTAGCCGCAATCCAACCAAATGACACACTATTACTGATAGAAGATGCCGTCTACGCCGCAGTCGACACACATATCGAGCGAACACCTACACATCCAGCTTTCTTTTACCTAAAAGCTGATATTGAAGCACGAGGCTTACTAGCGCACGTTAACCCCGACAGGTTAATCGATGATGATCAATTTGTTACGTTAAGCTGTGCACACAGTAAAGTAGTGAGCTGGTTCTGATGCGCACAATTGACGTCAATGGGTCTACGGTTGAACTAGACGACGAAGGTTACTTACTCCACCTAAATGATTGGAGTGAAGCCTTTGCGAGTTATCTAGCCCATGAAGAGAACATTGAACTAACAGATGCTCATTGGGAAATCATCCAGGTGGTTCGTGATTTTTACCACACCTATGAGTTGTCGCCAGCTATGCGCCCCTTAGTAAAAGCGGTGAAAACAGCACTAGGGGAAGGCAAAGGGAAAAGCATCTACCTAATGAAACTCTTCCCAGAAAGCCCTGCAAAACAATCCGCTAAACTAGCTGGGCTACCTAAACCTACCAATTGCTTATAACGCTGCTGATACACCTTCGGTAGATTATCTAGCCTTCCTTGTTCGGACCGTTGTGATTTATTGACCGGAGACTCTATGCCTCGCTTTGCCATTAACGTCAGCACTCTATTTACAGAGTATCCCTTGATAGAACGCTTCGCCAAAGCCGCAAACGCAGGCTTTAGCCATGTAGAAATTCAATTTCCTTATGAGTTGAATGCACCATGCATCAAAGAGCAACTCGAAAAACATAGTATAAAAGCCATACTCATGAATATTCCAGCAGGCGACTGGTCAGCAGGCGATAGAGGCATAGCTTGCGACCCGGCTCGAGTTAGTGAATTTAGAAATGGTGTGCACACTTGTGCAAAATACGCACAAATCCTAGAGATAAAACAAGTAAACTGCCTCAGCGGCAAACTTCCTGCTAATGTCAGCGCAAAAACGGCCGAAAGTACACTTATTGAAAATCTGCGCTATGCTGAATCATATTTACAAAGATTTGGAATAAAACTGGTTATTGAACCAATTAATACCGTCGATATTCCTGAGTTTTTCTTACATTCGACTCAGCAAGCGGTTGATATCATTAAAGCGTGCGGAGCTGATTCATCTATCCGTGTACAAAGTGATATTTACCATATGCAGATGATGGGAGAGAATCTGATAAAAACCATCACGTTTCATCAACAATGGATAGCGCATATACAAGTCGCAGATGCTCCTGGACGACATGAACCGGGAACAGGAAACATCGCATTCAACGACCTGTTTACTGCTATTGATCAGATGAACTATGAAGGATTTGTCAGCTTTGAGTACTTCCCTGAACACACAACCGAAATAGGCCTGTCGCATTTAGCACAGTGGCATCTACAATAAAAGGCGGATAACCCGACATGAGCTTACAAGCCGATTCTGACCGTTTGAATATGAACGAAAGTATCCAGCAGTCTACAAAAGATAAAAAAGAACGTGCTAAGCGCGCCAACCAAGAGGAAATAGTTTACCTTCAATGGGCAACTTTTAAGGTAAACAATGAACTTTATGGCATTGATGTCATGCAGGTCAAAGAAGTGCTGCGCTATACCGCAATCACACCCGTACCAGGCTCCGAGTTCTACATCATGGGGATTATTAATCTTCGTGGTAATGTAGCCACCGTTATCGACCTACGACGCTTCTTCAATATGCCATCAGTCGGTTTAGATGATGATACCCGTATCATTATGGTCGAATTCAATGAACAAGAAGTCATTGGCCTAGTCGTCGACAGCGTGGATGAGGTCATCAATATCCCTCAAAATGAAGTTGAACGGGCACCTAGCGTATCAAGTGATGAGACCAGCCGTCGTTACGTTCAGGGAGTTTCCTACTATAACGGAAGCCTGACTACTTTAATGGATCTTAGCAAAATGATGGCGAGTATTACGCCTGTTAACGAAGACGATTTCCATTAAAAAAGCATACATGCACGACAATATATAAGCGGGTAGATCGGTAGATTACTCGCTTATGTAAGCAAACTGATTTCCTATTATGCTTGAAGTGTAGCTGGCTAAAAACAGAAATATACCTGACCTTTACACTTCAATTATGCTCAAATAGATTTCGTTGGATTTGAACTAAGTGCACTGTAATAAGCTGGCGCGCTTGGCTCTCATCACGGTCTCTTAACGCCCGAACAATATCTCTATGCTGTGTTTCATATTGGCTACGGCGCTCAGCCGTCAGTGATTTTTTCTTTAACCTCCCCCACTCTCCTTCTTCCCTTACTTGTGTCATAAGTTCAAGAATTTTTAGGAAAAAGCTATTGTGAGTTGACTCAGCAAATGCCTGATGTAATGCCCCGTCCCAATATTCAAACTCTTCGGTTGCTGTAGCCGTCTCAGAACGATCTATACATTCCTGCATACGCTCGAAATCAGCAACGGTTGCGTTACGAACAATCAGAGCGGGCATTTGAGGTTCGATCAAAAGCCTAGCGTCCATCAATTCAGCGGGACTAGTTTGAGGAACTGTCATTTTTGACGTCACCAACGTAACTTTGTCGCCAACATCATCGGCAACATATGTTCCACTACCTACTACTTGAGTGATTAATCCTAAATTCTTTAGGTTGGCTAACACTTTTCGGACCGACCCGCGAGAAGCTTCAAATGCCTCACTTAACTCTCTTTCTGCTGGTAATTTATGACCAGCACTCAAGCGACCTTTTTCAATTTCGCTAATTAAATATTGGGAAAGCTTCCTTGCACCGTCTGCTCGTAATGGCTTTTGGGCTATTTTATCGCTCACGTTTCGAGTCTTCTCAAATTGAAATTAATATAGATTTTATACCAATTGGTCGTATGAATCAAAAAAAATGGTTGATTTGGATCTAAAGCGGTACTATATTTTCATTAAATCAAACCAAGAAAGTACCAAAAAGGACCAATTTATGAAATTTGCTACAGTAGAAATGACGTCTGGCGAGCAGTCTATTGCTTTAATTGATAGTATTAATGCTAAGTTTTGGCCTATTTCAGAACTGATTTCGGAATTCAAAGGCGACATGAACCATTTGGTTCAAGATTGGGATAAGATCAGTAAAGACCTTAAGCCAAGAGGGGAAGGCTTTGCACTCGCAAACGTTACGCTTAAAGCTCCGATTATTCCGTCAAGAAACCTTTTCTGTGTTGGTAAAAACTACCATGAACATGCTGCTGAATTCAGCAAATCTGGATTTGACCATAGCGCGAAAGAAGGTGAGGTTTCTCCTGAATTTCCCATTGTTTTCACTAAAGCTCCTGAATCAATCATCGCTACTAATGAAAAGATTCCAAGCCACGCCAACGTAACTAATCAGTTAGATTATGAAGCGGAATTTGCAGTAATTATTGGTAAAGGCGGCAAGGGAATTTCCAAGAAGGACGCATTTGACCATGTATGGGGTTATACCATCGTCAATGATGTGACTGCTCGTGATTTACAAAAAAATCACCGCCAATGGTTCTTAGGTAAATCCTTAGATGGCTTTTGCCCTATGGGTCCATGGATCGTTACTGCCGACGAGATAGACACTACTAACGCAACCATCAAATGCTGGGTTAATGGTGAACTACGCCAAGACGCTAATATCGGACAATTAATTTTTGATATTCCGACCCTCATTGAGACAATTTCAGCCGGCATCACACTTAAACCCGGTGACGTTATTGTCACGGGTACATCTGTTGGCGTTGGTATCGGTTTTACTCCACCAAAATTTCTTTGTGCGGGAGATGTAGTACGCATAGACGTACAGGGCATTGGCTCTCTGGAGAATGAGGTTGCAGAGTGAGCACTCAAATAATTAACGGCGTAGCCGTCGAAGTTTCGGGCGAAGGCCGCCCTCTTTTATGCATACATAGGCTTAGAGGGAACATCCAACACATGGACACCTCTCATGGCTGGGCTTACAGACTTTAAAATTATCCGGGTCGATTTACCCGGAAGCGCACGTTCGTTATTACCGACCTCTGAAGCGCTTTCTATCAACTCATACGTTCAAACTATTCAATCACTGTTGGATTCAATGAATATTGAATCGGTTGATGTAATCGCTCATTCCATGGGGACAATTATCGCTTCTCATCTTGCAGTTGAATATCCCTTAACAGTGAAGAGTCTTGCTCTATTCGGCCCTCTCTTATCCCCCCCAGATCAAGGCAGAGCGGGAATTAGAGCACGAGCAAGCCTGGCTAGGGATAGCTTGAATGGCATGCAAGAAATTGCCGATGCGATAGTAGCAGGGGCAACAGGTCAACAAACTCAAGACTCACAACCCGCCGTACTTGCGCTCGTGCGAGAGAGCATTATGCGTCAGTCGCAAGAAGGCTACGCTCAAAGTTGTGAAGCGCTAGCGGGAGCACAATCTGCCGCTGTTGAAGAAATCAAGATCCCTGTGCTTCTTATTACCGGAGATCAAGACGTCGTTGCTCCCCCAGAGGCAGTAAACATTTTCGCTAGCCGCTTAACTAATGTGAAAGTTAAAGTATTCGAAGAATGCGGTCACTGGACAACATTTGAAAAACCAAAGGCTTGCCTCCAAGAGTTACATAGCTTTTACCAGATTCATCAGTGACGAGTAGGACTGCTCTGCCTGCTGGCGAGCAGTCAAACTATCTTTAATTAATAGGAGCATCGCTTTATCGCATAACCCTGATTCTTGCATTAGCAAGTCTGAAAATTTGGAGTAAACAATGAATAAAAATAATATTGCAATTACAAATGTTACTATTTTCGATGGAAGCGGAAGCCAACCTTTCACCGGCAGTGTTTTAGTAGAAGACAACCGCATTAAGCACATCTTTAAAGGTAATGCACAAGATCAAATCCCGGAAGTACCAAGCATTGATGGTAATGGGGCATTTCTGATGCCGGGCATGACAGAGGCGCATACTCACTTTTCCTGGAACGACCAACCAACATTAGCAGCTATTCAGATGATGCCTCCTGAAGAGCATATCTTATGGTGTGTAGGTGTCGCTAAACGCTACCTTGAAATGGGGTGGACATCTTGTATTGGTGCTGCAGCAGCAAAATCCCGATTAGACGTTGTACTTCGTAATGCAATTAACGCTGGTCAGTTTCCTGGGCCACGCTACTTAGCAGGTAGTCAAGAAATTACGACGATAGGTGCACTTGGCGATAACTCTTTACCCCATTTACCTTTTCCTGAACTGAATTTTGGTAGTGTGTGTTGCGGCCCAGAAGAAATACGAAAAACAGCACGCACTTTCATTAAATACGGTGTAGACCATCTCAAAATCAACCTCTCCGGTGAATATATTGCTGGCATCGATGCAGAAACATCCCCTTTTGCTGAAGATGAAATAGCCATGCTGGTATCGGAAGCTAAACGTTTTGGTAAACGAGTAGCAGCACATGCACGCTCAAGCGAATCAGTAAAACAATGCGTAAACCACGGCATTGAAATGATTTACCATTCCAGTTTTGCCGATGAAGAAGCACTCGATATGCTAGAAGCAAATAAAGATAAGCATTTCGTTGCACCCGGCCTAGCCTGGCTTATCCGTACCACTTATAACGCTTCAGAATATGGAATCACTACCGACATAGCAGAATCGATGGGCTATAAGCATGAGCACGATACAGCAGTTGAAACCCTCAAAAAAATGCATAAGCGGGGTATCCGTATTTTACCGGGAGGGGATTACGGTTTTGCTTGGATGCCTCATGGCACGAATGCTAACGACCTAGAATATTTCACGACCTATCTTGGCATGAGCAATATGGAAGTACTACTTTCAGACACTAAGCTTGGAGCCGAAATTTTAATGATGGAGAATGAATTAGGCCAAATTAAGGAAGGCTATCTAGCTGACCTTTTACTGGTTAAAG
>Ga0115007_10001504_pt1 | contig 14974 bp, 12 predicted proteins | sample ArcOceMetagenome_2_FD_87166 | JGI IMG/M metagenome (GOLD analysis project Ga0115007, IMG submission 87166) | Marine eukaryotic phytoplankton communities from Arctic Ocean - Arctic Ocean ARC135M Metagenome | ecosystem: Environmental > Aquatic > Marine > Oceanic | place: Arctic Ocean | collected... | reverse complement strand
GATAAAGCAGGGAGTGTTCGTCCCCACTTTTGCACTGAGACAACGTGCAACGCAAGTAGGAAGCAAGCACCTATATAAATGGAGTCACCGGTATGCCATGCAATGTTACTTGCGCTTTCAGGGCGTGTGCTGTGTGTGGAAAAGAGCACGAGCATAGCGCCAAACGATCCTAAGATGAACCCTAGTACCCGAATGCCAGAAGCTAATTCGCCTAGCCATACGCGGGCGACTATCACGCCCATGAGCGGGACTAGCGTGTAGAGCACCGATGTATTTAACGGTGTAGTGGATTGTAAGGCGAGAAATAACCCGATAAAAAAGCCAACCAAGGTGCCGCTAATGAAAACGTAGTGAAGTAGCCGTACACGTATGCTGAACAAGCGCTTGAATTCTTTCTTTGGATTAAGCCCTGCCCGGCGCCAACTGATCATCAGAAACGGCACTATGCAGATCAAAGCCAGCAGAAAACGAAAGCAGGAGGTGGCTAAAGGGCTGGCGTACGCCGACATATTGCCTGATATGATGAACGAGGAGGCCATCAACCACGCCCATAACACTAAGGTGGCGAGTTGGCTCATGACGTGTGCTCAGTTAGTCGGGCTGCTATAAAGCGATCAAAGAGGTGTTCGGTGATCTCTGGTGCTAAGTTAATAGAAAATAAGCCCCTTATGACGTCTTCTAATTGCGCGGTGGTTTCTACAGTCAGGTTTTGTTCCGTGCTGGCATCTTTGATGGTGAGGTGTTGGTTTTTTAATACGGTCGTTTTTGTGGCCGTTTTAGTGCTGAGCACTAGGTTGTTTACGAACGCTGCTTTTGGGTGCTTGTGCGAATAAAAGTGTCCGAGTGTGCAGTCGGCATCGGAGTAGTCGGCTAAATCGAAACGGTACAGTGTAAAATAGCCACTTGACTGCAGGATCTGGAGATCGTATTCGCTGGCGGTCTTCTGAATCAGGCGATAGGTATCAATACCCGCGTGTTGCTCTAAATCCGTTTTGAGTAGGAGAGGAGCGATAGGGCCATTAGACCCGAAGCCGGTATCAACGAGGTATGCATTGTCTTCTAGTGTTATTAAGGTGATACGGTGTGTGCGGGGTGCTTTAATATCTTGGTTATTGAGCACACGAGCGAGGGTCAGTTTTACATCGCCGCCTAAAGCTTTTAATAACTCGAACGTGAGCTTGTTATGTTCAAAGCAATAACCGCCAAAGCCGTGTGTGACTAATTTTTGGCTTATATCGTCTAATTCTAGGGATATATCTTCCCTGAGTGCCGCTGCCAAACTATTGAAGGTGTAACGCGCAATATGTTGTGTTTGGAGCATGGCTACAAACGGCAGTGTAAGTGTATGGGGGGGCTCTAATGCCAGGTCCGAAATGTACGCGTGTAAACTGTGAGGGAGTGACATGGTTTTTTTCCTAAACACTTTAATAGATGTCGCTATGTTAGTGCGTAAAGATGGGTAAGGAATTAACCTAGGTTTATTGACCGTCATGTCAGTCGCGGACTGTTTAATTCGTATCTGATAAGTAGTGGAGTCTCGCTACCGATAGTTGTGGATAAGGCATACTGGGAATCGTCGCACGATAATAGGAGAGCACTGTGAAGATAGCTGTATTAGATGATTACCAAAATGCGGTGGTTGGCCTCGATTGTTTCGCCGTATTGCAAGGGCATGAGGTGTTGGTGCTGAACGAGACCTACACCGATGTTGATACGTTGGCGGCTAAGCTGGTGGGTGTTGAAGCACTGGTTTTGATTCGCGAGCGCACAGTGATCAGCGAGGCATTATTATCTAAACTGCCTTCATTAACGCTGATCAGCCAAACAGGAAAAGTCAGTAACCACATAGATGTGGCGCTGTGTCATAAGTACGGTGTTGTTGTCGCTGAGGGCGTGGGCTCGCCAGTGGCTCCTTCTGAATTATGTTGGGGGCTTATCATGGCGTCGTCACGACATATCCCTACTTATTGCTCACAGTTAGCTCAGGGGCAGTGGCAACAGTCAGGTGCTTTGGGCACAGATTTGGGGCTAGGGCGGACATTGAATGGCCTAACACTGGGTATTTGGGGCTACGGGAAAATAGGCCAACGTATTGCGCAGTATGCGAAAGCGTTTGGTATGAATGTGCTGATTTGGGGGCGAGAGCCCTCGCGCGTTAAAGCTGAGGCAGACGGCTTTCAGGCGGCAGAGAGCAAAGCTAGTTTTTTTTCTGCGGCCGATATTTTGTCACTGCATTTACGCTTAAATGATGCCACTAAAGCGTGCGTTACTGCGGCTGATTTGGCGATGATGAAAGCCGATTCTTTATTGGTGAATACCAGCCGAGCTGAGTTGATTGAACCCGGTGCGTTGTTTACTACACTAAGCCAACACCCGACCAAGCGAGCCGCATTAGATGTATTTGAAAGCGAGCCCGCAACGCCTGAAAACGAACCGTTGCTGACACTCCCTAATGTGCTGGCTTCGCCGCATTTAGGGTATGTAGAGCTCAATAGTTATGAGCTTTATTTTAAGGTCGCGTTTGAAAATGTGATCGCATACGCTGAAGGTAATCCTCAGAACATTTCTCTTTAGCATGCAGCTCATATGACTTTTATCGTGTTATTACCATGTGAAGGTGTGGGTTAAAAATCAGATGAGAGTACTTGGTGTCGACTGTTAAAATACTGTTGTGAATCACTATCATTGAGTTAACAAGATAAAAATAAGGAAGAGGCTTGTACATGTATATTGGGCAGCATTTAAAGTTTCAGCATATTCAAGCGCTAATTCGTACGAAACTTTGGGCACAAATATTACTGGCTATGGTGCTGGGTGTGGTTGTTGGTTTGGTTTTTTCGCCGTACTCTAACGGGGCGTTTTCGATCACCTTAGAGCAAGCAAATGAGCTGGGTGAGTGGCTTCGTTTGCCGGGAAGTATTTTCTTAAATCTGATTCAAATGGTTGTCGTACCTCTGATTGTCACCTCGATTATTTTGGGGTTAACGTCGGCAGGGGATATCGGTTTTCTTCGGGCGGCGGGTATACGTATTGTCCCTTATTTTGTGGGTACGACTATTGTTGCTGTGCTCATTGGCGTCGCTGTCGTTACTCTCATTAAGCCGGGACAATACATTGATGTTGCGACACTAACGATGAGCAGCGTTGATGCGGCAGAAGGCTTTGTTAATGCAAGCCCCGTCGCTACAAAAAGTATAGCGTCGCAAATTGCTGACCTGATTCCCGCTAACCTATTTTCCGCCACTTTGTCGCGTAATATGTTACAAATTGTTGTGGCTGCGCTGTGAGTCGGCGTGGCCATTGCCTCGCTGGGTATTAGTCGGGTAGAGCCGTTTTTACGCCTGTTACAGATTGTTCAGGACATCTCGTTAAAAATTGTTGGATGGGCGATGTTTTTAGCGCCGGTTGCTGTGTTTGGCCTGATTGCTGATTTTGTAGTGCGGGTTGGTATTAGTGCGCTGTCAGGAATGTCTGCTTATGTCGGCGCTGTTATTTTAGGCTTGCTGATACTGTTAACCTTTTATATGTTGATTGTTGTGTTTATTGCACGTCGAAACCCTATTCAATTCATCAGCTGTATTGTTGATGCGCAATTATTAGCTTTTTCGACATCAAGCTCAGCGGCGACTATGCCTTTATCACTTCGTATCGCAGAAGAAAGGCTTAAGGTTCGACCCGCGATTGCTCGTTTTATCGTGCCACTAGGTGCCACCGTTAATATGGATGGGACCGCGCTTTATCAAGTGATAGCGGCCCTGTTTGTGGCGCAGTTATATGGGATCAATATTGAGCCGACGGGCTTGGTTATTTTAATAGTGACGGTTGTTGGTGCCTCAATTGGTAGTCCAAGTACGCCGGGTGTTGGGATTGTTATTCTCGCTGGGATTCTTCACTCGTTGGGCATCCCGCCAACGGGGGTCGCTATTTTATTGGGTGTGGATAGAATCTTAGATATGTGCCGCACGTCTGTAAACGTAACGGGCGATCTAACCGCGTGTGTGGTCATGGATCGCTGGCTAGCTAAGCAGTTCGACTCTGACGTGCAAGCAACGAAGCCGTTTGAACCCGATGCCCCTGTCGCGACTTAACGCTAGTTTGTTTGATATTCCTGTTTGTTTTTAATAGAGCCGTGTTGCACGGCTTATTAAATCGCTCTGAGTACCGCTAAACTTGGCCGGTTGTCTGAGCCGTATAGCAGTTCTGTTTCTACGTTGAAATGTGCTTGGATTAACGCGGGTGTTAGGGTGTCGGGTAAGGCACCAAAGCTCGCGAGTTCACCGTCTGATAGCAGCATGACTTTATCCGCAAAGCGTAGCGCAAGATTCAGATCATGCACGACGACCAAGGCAATTGGCTTTTTGGGTGTGTGCGATTCAGGTAATGGCAGCGGGGTATCCACATAGTCGCGTACCAGTGCTAGGGTTTGCAGTTGATTCGATAGGTCGAGCGCAGAGGTTGGCTCGTCTAAGATCAGGAGCGAAGGGTTAGTAATGAGCGCCTGCGCTAGGCTTACCATCTGAAGTTGCCCACCGGATAACTCGGAACAATATTTATTTTGCAGATGGCTGATGTGTAAACGGTCTAGCATTTCCGCCATCTTTAATAAGTCCGATTGTTTTACCCCCCATGCCAAGCTATCGGCTTTTAGCGCTAACACTAACATTTCGCTGACCTGCAAGTGGGATCCCGCTCCGATGGTTTGCGGTACATAGCCGATATTTTTTGCGAAGCTCTTTTTCGAGGCCGCTGTTATGGGGGTTCGATCGACACAAATCTTACCGGTGTGCTTGTACAGGTTGCACAGACATTTAACAAAGCTGCTTTTACCTGCGCCGTTTGGGCCGATGACGGCGATGATCTCGCCACCGCTGACCTCAGGCATCGTTACCGAGTTCAAGATGCGCTTACCTTGTAAGGTGAGACTGAGATCGTTAACGGATAAGCGACTCATGACCAGTGGTTCCTCTTGCTGCTCAGGATTAATGAAAGGAAGAAAGGGATACCGATCAAGGCCGTAATCACACCGACCGGAAAGAGTACACCGGGCACTAATGCTTTGGATATTAACGAGGTGAAACTCATGACAGCTCCTCCAATCAGCAAAGTTGCCGGTAAAAACCAGCGCTGCTCTTCACCTACCAACATGCGTGCTATGTGAGGAGCGACTAAGCCAACAAAGCCGATAGTACCGGCAAACGACACGGCGGCTGCCGTTAGTAGCGACACTAAAATAAGCACCTGAACACGAATACGTTCCGCTGAAATACCCCGTGCGCGGGCGAGCTCTTCGTTGGCGCGTATGGCCGTGAGTTTCCATGCATTGATAAAAATAAGCGGCAGGCTGATTGCCATAAATACCAGCAAAATTTTGATATCTAACCAGCTTGCTTTGGCCAGTGAGCCCATTATCCAAAATAGGAGCTCTTGGAGCTGATCGGCGGATGCTAAGTACTCAACTAAGGTCAATAGGGCGTTAAAACCGAACATGGTCGCGATACCCAGCAAGGTGACAGTTGCCGGAGTGAGGCGCTTAACAATCCCCGCGAAGCTGACTAATAAAGCGGTCATTAATGAGAATACGAACGCATTGAGTGGGATGAAGAACGCTTCGGGAATCGGTAAATAAGAGGCAAAACTTTTATTGAGGACAATCGCCAGTGCCGCCCCAAAACCGGCAGCGGATGATAAACCTAAGGTGAAAGGGTCCGCGAGTGGGTTTTTTAACACGGTTTGCATTTGGGCGCCTGATACGGCTAAAACCATGCCGATCAAAACCGCCATAATAGCGCTGGGCATGCGGATGTCCCAAACAATCACCACCGCTCGTCTATTGATCTCCCCGGGGGCTACTTCGCTGTGTAAAAGGCCTTGTAAAAAGGTCTCGTAACTCAGGCCTTGTGAGCCAATGTATAAATCCGATAAAAACGCGATCACTACCAATACGGTCAATGCGGCCAGTAACAGTAAGCGTCGTTTAGATTGTTGGTGATATTCGGCAACACTGGTCGTTAACCACGCTTGCTGTTGCGAATCGATCGATGAAGTATGAGTAGGGGAATGAGAGTGTGTCATTATTTACGTCTTAGCGGTTGTATTGGATAGCAAAGGTGCCGCTATAGGGTAAGTTTAAAAATTCTGTGTGTATCTTCTTAAACTCAGCAGTGGGGTCGAGGTCGGGGTAGTGCTCAGGGTAACCCCAGCGCGCAAAATATTGCGCAGCGATAATGTTAAAAGGTGAGTTAAAAAAATCATGGAACACGGCGTAAACCTGATGATTTTTGACGGCATCTAATTCGGCTAAGCCGGGGCGGTTCATTAATGCAGGAAAGGCGTTGAGCGCTTGATCGGCGGTTACTGAATAACCCAGCGGGATGTTGCTCGCGGTGGGGCGAGTACTGCTCCAGTTAGTACCGGTGAATACATAAAGGTCAGGGTTTTCGATGAGCACTTTCTCTACGGTAAGCTCGCCCGTAGCGCCCGGCAGTAAAGTTGAACCTACATTGATCAACCCTACAGCCTCTGCAATTTTACCAAAGTTACTATCGCCCCACGTTCGGCAGCACTGAGATAGCCCGTTAATACCGGCGGCTTTTTCAATAAATACGTGGCGCTTATCCTGAATGGAAGCTGTCGTTTTTTGCAGCTGAAATAGGCTTTTTTGGTAAAAGTCGACATAGCGTTGAGCGGTATTGTTAGCATTGAGTACTTGGCCCAGTAAGCTAATGGACTTGGCCGTATGTGCAAAGGGGTCTTCTTTAAAATCGATAAAGAGTGTTTTGATACCGACGGACGCTAATAGGTTGGTTAAGCCTGTTTCTTGTGCAACGGCATAGTCGCTTTGTTCGAGCAGCAGGAGATCGGCCGATAAGCCCAGAGCATATTCGATGTCGAAGCTACCGGTGCTGACTAAGCCAACCTTGGGTAAATCAGCGATAGTCGGAAAGCGTTCTAGGTAGGCTTGGTAGGCATCATGGTCGTTGCGAATAAGGTCTGCCCGCCACGCAACAACGTGGTCGAACATATGCTCTTTAAGCAGTAGATCTAGGGTATAGCTCATTCGGCCAGTGCCTAATATGATCGCTTTTGGTTCATGATCAATCGTCACCTCTCGCCCCATGATGTCCGTTACAACCATCGGATATGTACTGGCTTGTATATCTTCAGCATGGGCATGAAGGGGAAATATCAAGCAAGAGATGAACAGTATGATAAGAGACGACAAAGGGGGTGCATTTCGCATGAGGTGTCCTACACAGTAAAAATTGATCTGCCCTCAAAAGCAACCGACGATATCAGTCGGTTGCTTCTTATCTGAATGGGGCTAATCAGTCGGCGGTTTTAAAAAGCGAGTTTCGCAGACAGTAAAATCTGACGGGAATCACCGATAGAGACGAAGTACTTATTAGTGGCTGACGGGTAATAGACCTTATCGAACAAGTTTTTGATGTTTAACTGCCATGTTAGGTCTTTATCCTGAAACTTCGTTTTATAGGTGGCAAATACATCGGTCGTTGTATACGAGGGCAGCGTAAAGGTGTTGGCCGAATCGCCTGCGCGGTCACCAACATAGTGCAGGCCTCCCCCCAGACGCAGCGCGTTATCCACCTTGTAGCTGGTGGATAGTGACGCGCTTTGTTTGGCAACGTTCCATAAACGATTGCCTTTATATTCAGGGTCTTCGGTCGTTTCGCCATCGATGTAAGCATAGCTGGCAATTACGTCTAAACGGTCGGTTACCTTGCCCGCAATATCTAATTCAATACCGCGAGAGCGCGCTTTACCGGATGTGCGCCAGTCGGACTCTTGTGTTGTATCGTTGTATTCAGAAACCAAGATGTTTTGTTTATCAATATCAAATACAGCCAGTGTGCCAGTCATGCCATTGTCTAACTCAAACTTGGCGCCGATCTCGAATGATTGGGCTTCTTCTGGTTCGATGCTGTTGTCGATAACGATGCCGCTTTTAGGTGCGATAGTAGAATTCGGTTTTAGTGATTCTGTGTAACTTGCATACAGTGACCATTCTGGCGTCGCTTTATAGACAAGGCCTACACGCGGTAACAGGGTATTACCAGAAAGGTCTGTGTTCCGTTGGAAAGGACGACCGCGACCTGCGAGTTGATCGTACGTCATGTAACGAGCCCCCAGTACTAACAGCCACTGGTCCGTGAGGTAAAGAGTGTCTTGGAAGAATAAAGACGTGGTTGTTAGCTTATCTGTTTGGTCACTAGAGCTATCTGAGACAGTCGTAGAGGCGCCAACGGTGCCGTAAGTTGGGTTAAGGTAATCAAATGTACCTGAGATCGAATCCCTTAGCAGGTTCTCACGGTAATAACGGCGGTATTCGTGATCAACACCTACCATTAAATCATTTTTCATGCCTGCGGTATTAAACTGACCGTTAACATAGATATTCGCAAAACTATCCGTGCTGAGCGCATCGTGTGTCGCTGAATTACGGCGTGTTAGTGTGCCGGTATCCACATCGATACCCGTCACACGTAATTGGTTTGCGTCATAGGTTTCGCGGTTGTAGCTATAACCTGCATGCAGTTTCCAATCATTATTAAAGTAGTGATCAATCGAGGTTTGGAATAGTTGTGATCGCCCTTCCATCGTGTTCGCTGGCTCGTCTACGCGGCGTGTTGCGGGGATATCAAGGGGCTTATTTGTCGTTGGATCGAGAATAGTGCCACGGTCAGATGGGTAGAGGAATTCTCGATATTCGTAGGAGACCAAGACGTCTGTTTTTTCGCCGTACCAACGAATAGACGGAGCCACTAGTTGTTCTTCTCGCTCGCCAAAGTTGCGCCAATAATCTTCATCAACCGCATCAACAATGAGCCGGTAGGCAAAATTGGAGTCACGTATTTGGCCTGTTGAATCGAGTGTTGCCGAGTTGCCATTCTTACCGTCACCGAAGGTAGAAGCGCCAACGGTTATTTCATGTGAGCTTTCAAGCTGCGGCTTTTTGGATACGATGTTGATAACGCCACCGGGGTCCATTACGCCATAGAGCAAAGAGGCAGGGCCTTTTAATACTTCAACGCTTTGTGCGGTCGCATTAAAGCTACGCCCTTGAGCAACGGGTGCACCGTTGCGCATGATAGAACCGTCACGGTTGCCACCAAAGCCGCGCTTCATGACCGAGTCCAATGTGCTGGCTAGCGTATTACCTTGTGTAATACCGCTGACATTGATTAAAGCGTCGTCTAAGTTTTTAGGACGTTGGTCTTCGAGGACCTGTTCCGGAATGATGTTAATGGCCTGTGGAATATCAAGCAGTGGCGTATCAGCATTCATTAAAGAAGCGGATAAAACGGGTTCATAACCTGTCGATTTGTTTGAGTATTCAACGGTATCGCCAACAACGCTCAGTGGCGCTAGGGTGATATCTTTCGTAGGCAGGTCTGGCGTTTGTGCATCGGCGTTAACGGAAATACTGCTCCCAAACACTCCAGAGAGGCATAACAAAATAGTCAATGGTTTGGGGCGGTGAAGGAAAGGAAGGTGCGCGCGCAGCGGCATAAATACTCCAAAGATGTATGATAACGCAATAGATGTTGATAATGAGACTAATTATCAATTGATGTGTGGCAAGAGTCAACGTACAGGTTTGAAAAAGTGTATTTTTTTAGCGACTAGGTTTTGAGTGGAGAGCGTGATGGTGGGGATGAAGGTAAAAATCCCACCTATGGCGGGTTAGATATTGTACTTTTTTCAGTATGATAAGCGGAAGCTGAACGGTTTAGGCTCAGCGCTTCCGCCATCCATATGCAATCATAAGTAACACAAAGCTAATCACTAATACGGGGGCGACACCCCAGCGTTGATAAGGTGTAATACCTGTTCGTTTTTGGATGGAGCCGTGTAGTACGGCTTCTTGATAGGGCGGGATCTGCATGCTGATTTGCCCTCGATCATTAATAATGGCGGTTAAGCCATTATTGGTACTGCGTACCAGCCAGCGGCCGTTTTCAAGTGCGCGCATTTGTGCAATTTGTAGGTGTTGTGCAGGCGCAATGGTGTGGCTAAACCAAGTATCGTTAGATACTGTGACTATCCAGTCGCTCTTCATGGCCATAACACGCACTAATTCAGGATAGGCTATTTCGTAACAGATGGCTGCGGCGACCGCCATCGTGCCTGTATTTAATGGATCTTGTTCGGGCGGTGGTAAGCTGAAACTGGACATAGGCAAATCAAAGAATCCGCCTATCTTGCGCATCACATCTTGAAACGGCACGTACTCGCCAAAGGGAACTAGGCGTTGTTTGTGGTAAAGATCACCATCGCCAGTTAACACCGCCAAGCTGTTATACATGCGATAGCCTTCGGGACTATCTGCATCAAACTCAAGCGATGGAATACCGCTGATGAGTGTGCGGCCGTCTTTTTCCATTTCGGTCAGCAGCATGTAAATGTAAGGCGACGCTTCGCTAAAGAGTGCCGGGATTGCGGTTTCGGGCCACACCACGACGGGAGCGCGCGTTTGCTCTTCGGTTAAATTGACATAGCGCATTAAGAAGTCGGGGAGGTAGCTTGGGTCCCATTTTTGGCTTTGGGGGACATTCGCTTGCACAATGTCGACATCAAAGGGTTCGCCAACCGGAGAGGTCCAATCGCGCTCTAATAATGGCGTAAGGCAAAGTACCGAGAGGGTAATAGCACATAAAATACGCTGCGCTACTTCACGGGTGGTGAGTAGCGCACAAAAGCAGGTGCTCAGCGTGATAGAGACTAAACTGACTAACCAGACGCCTCCGACGGGAGCGGCGGCATCAAACGGTGTGTCTAGTAAGGCGTAGCCTAGATAAAGCCATGGGAAGCCGGTGAATACCCAGCTACGTAGCCATTCAAACACGAGCCATGTGCCAATAAAACCCGCGACGGTAAAGCCAGGGCGTGAAAACCAGCGGGCATACAGGTAGGTTTGTAGTGCAAAAAAGAGCGCTAACCCAGCGGCAAATGCCGCCGTCATTAATACGGCAAAGGGCAGTGGCGTGCCGCCAAAGCTATGAATGCTGACATAAACCCACGAGACGCCGGTGCCAAATAAACCTAAACCAAATAGCCAACCCAGCCAGCTGCTGTGTTTAACGGTTTGCCCTTTTAGCAATACAAACAGTATGGCAGGTGTGACTAGGATAATCGGCCACACATGGAAAGGAGCAAACGCTAGCGGTGTGATACCGCCAGCGATTAGTGCGAGTATGGCGCGCCCATAGAAAGGCATGGAGTTATCCTAGTTCGTCGGTTTATGTTTTCGTGTTTAACTGACTATCGGCGTTTAACCTGTAATAAGCGTATCCGACGCGTATCGGATGAGAGTACCTTGAAGGTGAAGCCATCAATGGTGACTTCCTCATCTTTGCGCGGCAGATGGCCAAAGCGTCGTGTCACGATGCCGCCGATGGTATCAAACTCATCGTCGGGAATGGCCGCATCAAAGTACTCGTTAAAGTCTTCGATTTCGGTCAGTGCTTTCACGATATACGCATTTTCGTCGAATGGACGAATATTGCCTTCGCTGTCGTTAACGTCGTGTTCGTCTTCAATTTCACCAACGATCTGCTCAAGCACATCTTCGATGGTAACAAGGCCTGCAATACTGCCATATTCATCGATGACTATTGCCATATGATTACGGGTAGCACGAAATTCTTTCAGCAGCGTATTAAGGCGCTTACTTTCAGGGATAAACGTCGCTTTGCGTAGCTTGCTGTAGATATCAAACTCTTCTTGATTGTCTTCAATAATCAGAGGGAGTAAGTCCTTAGCCAGCAAGACGCCAATCACTTCATCCGGGGTTTCGCCAATCACAGGGAAACGCGAGTGAGCGCTGGAAATAATCAGCGGTAAAAACTCTTTTGGCGTTTGTTCTGCGTTAACAACGGCCATTTGTGAGCGCGGGATCATAATGTCCCGAACTTGCATTTCGGACACCTGCATGGCGCCTTCTATGATGTTTAACGCCTCATAATCGAGGATATTTTCCTCGGTTGCTTCGCGTAGGAGATCCAAAACATCTTGGCGCGTTTTGGGTTCATCAGAAAAAGCTTGGGTAAGGCGCCCGAACCAACTTCGGGGTTGTGCCGATCGATCTTCACTCATAACGGATCCTCATTCTCCTTGAAGATAAGGGTCAGGAATATTTAGGGTAGCTAATAACTGCGTTTCTAGCGCTTCCATCTCTTGCGCGTCAGGATCATCTATATGGTCGAATCCAATAAGATGCAAGCAGCCATGGATAACCATGTGTGCCCAGTGATTAGCTAATGTTTTTTGTTGTTCTTCGGCTTCTTGACGCACGATATCAGCACAGATAGCTAAATCGCCAATAATATCGTTTGGCACACCCGCAGGCGCTTCAAATGGGAAGGATAAAACGTTTGTCGGCTTATCTTTCCCACGGTATGTACTGTTTAGCTCTTGGCTTTCGGCAGGCTCGACAATACGGATGCAGATTTCTCCGCGACCACGACGCCCTTTAAGCGCAAGGGTCACCCATTGGTTAAAGGCGGAGTCATCAGGAATGTCGCTTGCGTGTGCTTCGCGTTGTATGTCAACGTAAAGGCTCATAGATGGTTCTCGTTATTATGCTTTTTATCAAAGCGATCATAGGCTTCAACAATATGTTGAACCAGAGGGTGGCGCACTACATCTTTAGATGAAAAGTGCGTAAAGCTAATGCCTTTAACGCCATCCAGCACTTCAATCGCGTGTTTTAGCCCTGAATACGTACCTTTTGGTAAATCAACCTGAGTCACGTCACCGGTAATCACGGCCGTCGTACCAAAGCCGATCCGCGTCAGAAACATTTTCATCTGCTCGCGGGTGGTGTTCTGGCTTTCATCAAGAATAACAAACGAGTTATTCAGTGTACGTCCGCGCATATAGGCCAAGGGCGCGATCTCAATGATGTTGCGCTCGATCAGCTTGGCGACTTTCTCGACACCTAGCATTTCGTACAAGGCATCATAAAGAGGACGTAAATAAGGGTCGACTTTTTGTGATAAATCGCCGGGTAAAAAGCCGAGTTTTTCGCCCGCTTCTACTGCGGGACGAACCAACAGGATGCGATCGATATCTTCGCGTTCCAATGCTTCAACCGCACAGGCTACCGCCAGGTATGTTTTACCTGTACCAGCAGGACCTATCCCGAAATTAATGTCATTTCCCCACACAGCACGGATATAACCTTGTTGGCTGGGCCCACGAGGTTTTATCTGTACTTTACGTGTGCGGATAACCACATCAACTTCAACGCCGCCGTTTTCTTCGTTCTGTGCGGCAACGCGCTGTTCTATACCTGACTGTTGTAGATGTAAATGAACGGCTTCCGGAGAGAGTTCATTGCCTGCTAGCGCATCTTCATATAACTGCTTAAGTAAACCTGCAACGGGTTCGGCCAATTCTGTTGGGCCAGTCACTTGGAACTCGTTGCTGCGGTTATGAATACTGACCTTGAGTCGATTTTCGATCAATTTCAGATGCGCGTTGAGCTGACCGCACAGGCTAGCCAGTGCGTCAGCGTCATAAGGCGTTAAAAGGAATTTAACGTCCTGATTGGATGTGTTGGTCATATAGGGCTTGTTTAGCTCCGGTTTACTGAATCGTATCAAGTTCGGAGCTAATGAGCTCTCCGATCAAAGAGTTTGCGTAGGCTTCTAAAATCTTAACATCAGCAAAGTGGCCAATCAGATCAGGGTTGCTGCAGCGGAAGTTAACCACGCGGTTGTTTTCGGTGCGGCCTGATAACATACCCGGATCTTTTTTAGAGTAACCATTAACCAATATACGCTGAGTAGAATCGACCATGCGACGACTAATCTGAGTGGCTTGCTGAATAATGCGACTTTGTAAGATCTCTAAACGTTGCTTTTTAGTCTCATCGGTCACGGTATCGGGCAAGTCTGAAGCCGGAGTACCAGGACGACGGCTGTAGATAAAACTGAACGATGTATCAAAATTAATCTGCTGGATCAGGTTCATCGTTGCCTCAAAATCGGCATCAGTTTCACCGGGGAATCCAATGATAAAGTCAGATGACATGCATAAATCTGGACGTACTTTTAATAAGCGGCGGATTTTAGATTTGTATTCTAAAACCGTATGGCCGCGTTTCATCGCCATAAGAATGCGATCAGAACCCGACTGTACCGGTAAGTGCAAGTGGCTAACTAGCTCGGGTACATCGGCAAACACGTCGATCAAACTGTCTGTAAACTCAACCGGGTGCGACGTAGTAAAGCGGATACGGTCTAGGCCATCAATTGCCGCAACGTTACGGATCAGCTCTGCTAGGTCAGCAAAATCGCCATCATCTAGCTCGCCGCGATAGGCGTTTACATTTTGGCCCAGCAAGTTCACTTCGCGTACGCCTTGCTCGGCAAGCTCGATACACTCTGCCAGTACATCGTTCATTGGGCGGCTTACTTCTTCGCCACGCGTGTAAGGAACAACGCAGAACGTACAATATTTGCTACACCCTTCCATCACCGACACAAACGCTTCGGCGCCTTCAACTTTAGGCGCAGGCAATACATCAAATTTCTCAATTTCAGGGAAGCTAACATCAACAATGCCGCTTTTGCCTTGATGCGTGAGGTCAATCATTTCTGGCAAGCGGTGTAGGGTTTGCGGGCCAAAAATCATATCAACATAAGGTGCACGACCCAGAATCTTGTCGCCTTCTTGGCTGGCAACACAACCGCCTACACCAATCAATAAGTCGGGACGCTTCGCTTTAAGCTTCTTCCAACGGCCTAATTGGTGGAAAACTTTCTCTTGAGCTTTTTCCCTTATGGAACAGGTGTTTAGCAGCAGAACATCGGCATCGTCCGGGTTATCGGTTAATTCCAATGCATGGCTTTCACCTAGTAAGTCCGCCATACGGGAGGAATCATACTCGTTCATTTGACAGCCATGAGTTTTAATAAATAGCTTCTTCGCCATTTCGCACCTAGGTTGG
>Ga0115007_10001503_pt1 | contig 14976 bp, 10 predicted proteins | sample ArcOceMetagenome_2_FD_87166 | JGI IMG/M metagenome (GOLD analysis project Ga0115007, IMG submission 87166) | Marine eukaryotic phytoplankton communities from Arctic Ocean - Arctic Ocean ARC135M Metagenome | ecosystem: Environmental > Aquatic > Marine > Oceanic | place: Arctic Ocean | collected... | reverse complement strand
AAGCAGTATATGAGTTATCTTTAATGTGTTTAAACACCTCAACGTTTAGTCTAGCACTTTCACGACTATCAAAAGGTAATCCTTTAGATTGTAGTAATGAATGCCATCCTAAAACACCTAATCCCAATGCTCTTTGACGTTTAGCGAAGTTATAAGCTCTTTCTAAATAGAAAAAGGCTCTATTCCCTTCAATAGTACCATCATTTCTAAGGTCATCAATTTTGGTTATGAATTCACTTACAACGGCATCTAAGAAAAATACCATAGTCTCAACGGCATCCGTATCTTTCCACTCGTCATAATGTAATACATTCATTGATGACAAAACACATACGAAAGATTCGTCCTCTGCATTGTGTAAAGCAATTTCCGAACATAAGTTAGAGTTAAAGATTTTCAAGTCTTTATCCTTATACACATCAGGTGCGTTATTGTTAGTAGTATCACTAAACATGATGTATGGATACCCAATCTCACCACGTCTCTGAATTACTTTAGCCCAAATAGCTCTTTTTTCTTTATCACCAGCAATCATTTCCTCCATAAACTTATCCGTCACAGTAACTGCGTGTGTTAAGTCTTGTATTGATGCCCCTTCAGTACCAATCTCTAAGAATTCCATAATGTCTGGATGTTCCACTGGTAAGTACGGTGAGAAACGTCCTCTTCGGGTCGCCCCTTGAGAGATGTTATCAACAACACTTTGGAATAGGTTCATAAAATGAACCGCTCCTGGCGCTTTTCCGTTATCGGTAATGTCAGCTCCACGTCCTCTAAGGTTACCAAAATAACCTGACGTACCACCACCCATTTTACTCATCTCACCAACCTCAGCTTGTGTGTATAAAATGGACTCAATATTATCACCTACGTTCGAACCGAAACAACTAACTGGTAAACCTCTCGTTTTACCAAAATTCGCCCAAACAGGTGACGATAAAGAATACCAACCTTTACTCATATACCCATAAAATTTATCGGCAAATCCTTCAATTCCTAATATTTTTTCTGCGTGTTCAGCAATTGTTCTTACTCTTTCTAAAGGTTCTTCACCTTCACTCAAATAACCTCTCCTTAAAAAAGTTATAGATTCTTCGTTTATCCAATCAAATGGTTTTCTTTCTTCCATGCTTAATATTATTTTTAAAATAAATCGTCTTCCGTTACCGACTTAGACTTCTTACTATAATTGATACTTCTTTTGTTAAAAAAGTCTGTATGTTTTGTTGTTAAAATTTCATCATCTAACCACTCCGTAGTTTCTAATATTTTCTCGTCCACCTCAAAAATCTCTTCAACACCAATAGCCTTTAATGACCTATTAAATCTGTGTTTAACAAATTCTAACGTTTCTTCTTTAGTTAAAAACTCTAAATCACCCTTCTCAAAAATCCACTCAACAATACTAGTCTCAGCAAGGTAAGCTTCTTTAGTTGACTGAATTAAATCCTCTACTAATTGTGGTGTCCACCATTGCGGGTTTTCCCTCTTAATAGTATTAACCAAATCAAACCCAAACTCAGCGTGTATGTTCTCTTCTTTAGATGTTGCTTCAACAACATTACTCATTCCTTTTAATACGTTCTTATGTTTATTAAATGACATAATAACTAAAAATTGTGAGAATAATGATACATTTTCAACAAACATTGAGAATAATACAATCGATTCGAAATACTCTTTGTCTTCAACCGCTTTAGAGTTTGTTATTGTTTTTTCTAAATACTTAATTCTTCTACGAATTGCTGGTACCTCTAAGATGTTCTCAAATTCCGAGTTTAAACCTAAAACCTGTATAAGGTTAGAGTAAGCATCCGCGTGTCTCACTTCTGATTCCGCAAATGTAGCACCTACATTCCCAATCTCTGGTTTAGGTAATCTCTTGTAGATATCACCCCAAAAAGATTTCACTGCGATTTCAATTTGTGATATCGCTAACATGGCTCTTTTTACTGATGTTTGTTCAGCCTCATTTAAATGTACTTTAAAATCTTGAATATCTGAGGTAAAGTTAAATTCAGTGTGTACCCAATAAGAATGACGTATAGCGTCAACATATTCAACCAACTCAGGATACTCATAAGGCTTTAAATTAGTCCTTTTCCCGAAAATGTTTGGTCTATGTTTAGCACGATAAAGAATATACTCTTTAGCTACATTATTAAGACCATTGTCCATTAATTTGTTCTCCACCATATCATGTATTTCATCAACATGTGGCACTTTAGATGTGTCATACTTAAATAAACCATCAACGGTTATATTAGAGATTTTTTCAGCCATTACAACATCAACATCCCCGATACCATTCATCGCTTTGATAACCGCATTTGTTATTTTTTCAGACTCAAAGTTCACCTTCTCACCCGTACGTTTAATAACAAAACGTTCCTTACTATTTGTTAAAATAGGTCTTAATTCTTCCATAATAATTTTTAATTATTTACTGATTTTGATTTCCCTAAAGTTTGTTCCCTTCTTTGTAGTGCTTGTATAACACGGTCCCTTCTTTTCTCTTCTTTGTTTGTTTCAAACCCTAAGAACGTATTTGTTTGTTCTGTACTAATATTCAATAATTTGTTATCGAACTTACAGTTTTCAAATACAACCCCGTCTTGTCCTAAACGACTCTTAGTAATAGCGATAGTAGCTAATCCTAATTCTTTTTGTTGAAGTGTTTTAGCTACGGATATAATGACGTGACCCACCTGTGCCTTTTTAATCGAACCACCCATTTGGTCAGTCGTAACGACTTCAGATGAAATCGAAGAACGGTTACCTTGAGTTGCAGTCCAAGCAGCAACATCAAATTCGTAACACATAGCCTCAAATTGTCTCATTATATTACCCTCACTTTTCCATTCGTCACCACTAAAGTTTTTCTCAGCCGCCACACAATCAATATAATCCATAACGATTAAATCAATTTTAGTACCCTCTGCGATTATCTTCCTGACCTGACTCTTAATTTGTCCCAATGTAAGAGAGTCGGATGGTAACTTTTTCAAAATTAATTTACCTTCATTATTGGCTTTAATTTCATTGACCTTTGATATCACATCATCACGATTTTCTGATAACTCCTGAGGAGCAATACCTGTCCACATCGTGAAATGCTTTCTTTGTATAATTTTAGGATTATCCTCAAAGAATATTTGAAGTACGTTATACCCTAAATTATACGCGGAGTTCGCAATCTTACTAAGTATTGTTGTCTTACCAACACCAGTAGGTGCTAATATAACCCCAAGTTCTCCCTTAGCCAATCCACCGTTTAATAGATTATCTAACCCATCAATACCCATAGGTATTGGATGTCGATAGTCATCTTCTAAAACAGTACTTAAATGGTCGAATACATCTTGTGTCCCTAAATCTTTCTCACCAACTTGTAACGCTTCTCTAATATATCCTTCAGCCTTTTCGTAATTTTCAAAGTCCCCTTTGTCCATTATTTCTTTAACCTTAACCATAGCTTTACCCAACTCCTGTTGTTTACAGAATTTAGTAGCCTTATCCTGAATGAATAATGGGTCTTTGGATTCGTGAGCTTTGACTTGCTTAATCATATCCATGACATTTCTCTGTGCCATTTCTTGAGTAACCTCTAGTCTCGCGATTTGTTCAAGTGCGTCATATGAAGGTGAAGTCTCATATTTTCTATGATACTCTTTCACCATTTGACCTATCAATTTAAAATATTGATTGTCAAAATATTTTGGGTCTATCACATCAATGATGCTCGTAGCAAATCTCTTATCCTCAACTAAATTGTTGAGTAAAGATATCTGAAAACTATGACCTAAATATCCAAAATTTTTATCCTTCATATATGCTCGTTTAATTAACTACCCTTAGATAAATACTACTGAAGTTTGTAAGTTAGATAGTTTGTTGTTGCGTTTTTTCCTGACAATGTGTCGGTGAAATCTTTTAAGATTCTTCTCAATGATGGTCTGATATCCACCGTATATCTTACCTTAGGTGGGTAGATAGAACCTTCAAAGTAACGAGTAATTACATTTTTATCGTCCTTACGGATAGATATTGTGAAATAGTCATTTAAAGTGTTGTCCTTTTCTAAGTCATTACCATCAAGAAACATATGGTAATTTTCGGCCATATAGTCACTTGTTTTGTACTTTAAAGTTTCCTTAAGCTCATTAACAACATCTAAAACTTCTTGGTGAAGTTCTAAAGATTTTAATGTCTTAGGGTTATAACTCTTAACGTTAAAATATCTTTGACACACAATGTTGTCATTCAATTTTAATAGAAACTCGAATTTTGTTGAGTTATCATTTTTTTCTCTCATGTCTTCTTCTTTTGTTTGTTTTACTAAATGTTTCTTTTTCTGCTCTCGCCAATTTTAAGAGTGGCGTGAAGAACTCTGTCCATCCATCGTCTCTTTTAGGTAAAAATTGAAATAATCCATCTTCATGCATCATTTTAATTAAGTTTTGCCAACCTCTACCTGAAGGGTCTAATGGTTCATTCACTAATTCAAGTATATCATTTTTTGCTTCGTCAGTCAACAAAGGTACGCTTAAATCTACGATTTGTTTATTAATACTTAAGAATTCTTCTCCAAATACACCTCTCTTAGTTTTACCCGTTAGTAGATTGTTAATTAGACGATTATTCTTATCCTCAGAGAATATACGTTCCGCTTGTTCAATAATTTGTTCGATTGATACCTCTTCTTCTAATACGTTTGGGAAAAGTTTAACGAAGGTTTTTTCCCCTAACATCTGAATACCATCAATATTATCACTTTTATCACCAACAAAAATCTTTGTTAAGGCAACATTATATGTTGGTATATCTACTTTGTTAAGTTCTATTTTATCACCCAACCCATACATGTATGAATTATTCGGAGAGAACACTTTTACATCATCACTAATGAGTTGTGTTAAATCCTTATCCGATGAAAAAATAACTTTATTTTCGTTCTCTGAATTTTGGCAATAAAACGCGATGTTATCATCCGCCTCACAAACAGTAAACTCTGATTGTCTAACAAATAATTCCTCTAAGTATTGTTTTACCCTTTGCCTTTGGAAGTCGTAAGACTCTTGTTGTTCTTCCGATAGATTTCTACTTTTACGATTATCCTTATAATGTAAAAAAAGTTTTCTTCTAAACGAAGAGTTTTCAGACCCATCCCAAAAAACAACAATTTTGTCGTAGTTATGAGCCTGAAGATGTCTCTTAATTGTATTTAAAAAATGGTATATAGCACCGACGTGTTTTCCTTTATTATAAAAGTTCTTTACTCCGTAAAATCCTATTCTAAATAAGTTGTCTCCGTCAACTATTAACGTATTTTTCATTTATATACCTTGAAAGGTTAAACCATATATTCTTTCTACTCTCCGTCAACTGAAATACCAAAATCACCATCAATACCTAACATACCACCCCAAAAAGACGCGTTATCTGCTTTGTATTGTTCTAATGATTTCTTCTCCTCTGTACTATCTTTTCCTGATAAGAAACCGTGTGCGGTAACTAAAATTCTTCCATCTTCATACCCCATACCATTTACGTGATTTTTCATGATAGAAATTCTTGTTCTCGTTGCGAACCTTACCTTTCTTTTGTCCTTTACCGCCGAAATCTTAGTGGTACCAGCACCTTTTTGATTACCAAATAAAAATACCAACGTAGAGTTTAACCATATCGATTCTCCCCCTTTAGCCTTTATCTTTGGTTGTCCAAATGGATTATCTGGTAACTCAACCCATGGTTGGTTTACCACTAGTAATGTATTGGTGTGAGGTCTATCTGTTCTTCTAGAACCTGAGATTCTTTGATTAAGACCCATTCCAATTTTATCCGACAATACCGAAGCATTGTGTTGTTTACCACCCTTACCATCATAAGTCATTTTACATGGTACTGAACCCACTGAATCCCAAAGGAAAAGTAAGTCATATGGTAAGTCACCTTTAGCTTGAGCATCTAACAGTTCATTGATATAATCTGTAATTTGCTCAATATACTCAAAGTGGTTATTGAATAAGAAAAACCCATCATATTCAATTTCCCCTGTTTCTTCATCTACTACCTCATCAATTTCTAATCCCATCAACTTTGCGTGTGGAAAATCCCATTTCTGTTCAGTAATCACAAACACAGGTAATATACCCTTCTTCTGAGCGTCTACTGCTGACTTTACTAATGCCGTCGTCTTACCTGTATCTGAATGTCCTAACATCATATTGATGTGTCCCATAGCAGGTCCTGGTAATCCTGTCGCATCTAAAAAAGCCGAACCTAAATCAAAAAACTTATCAGCTTTAAACTTAGCCTGTTTTGAGAATTTTGACTTAATACTACTAAAATCTTTTTTCTTTAATGCCATATTATTTTGTGTAAATAAATGGTACCGACACGAATGTCGGTACCATCATTAGTTGTGTGTTATTAGAACGGTAAGTCTTCGTCTGTCTTAGCATTTACTTGAGTATCCTCAATCTTAACCTCTGTTTGTGTAACAGTATTACCTGAAACCGTTTCTACTTTTGTAGTTGTAGACGTTCCACCTGAAATCTCTACGGTGTTTTCACCGTCTCCATAAACGTATTTACCAGCATCTGAACTCCATCTTGGTTCGTGACCTTGAGCGATAGCCTCTAAATACTCCTCACCTTTCTTAGCGTATACATCTTCCCATGTCATTACGTTATCGGTCCACTCTGATTGTTGTGCCGCATCCGTAGAAATAGGTGTTGGGTCATCATACATGATTGACGCAACGTTAGTGTATTCTTTTCCGTTTGGTGCTTTTACTAATGAAAGTGAAAGGATTAAATCTCTCCCAACCGTTGGGTCAGTTACATCACCTTTGTTCTTCCAAATTGGAATGATTTTATCTAAGATACCATCACCTTTATAATTGTGTTTGAATCTCCAAAATTTAACACCATCTTCTGGTTTGTCTTGGTCGATTACTTTAACGATATAGAATTTACGTGACTTGTACTGTCTAGCTAAGACTTTGTCTTGCTCAGAACCTGTCATCATAAGTGCTTCGTTAACTTCGTTCAATGGTGAACGTTTACCCTCATTCTTTCCCGGGTCATAGATTTTCATCCATCTTCCACCAACTTGACATTCGTGGAACCATACCTCTTTGAATGGTGACGTACCATCAGTAGTAGGTAGGATACGTACTCTTTTTTGTCCTTCTCTATCACCTTTTTGTAAGATAGTAGTGAAATACTTTTTTAGTCTCTCGTCCTGAGACATTTTGTTCGAGTTCGATTTCGGCTCGATTTTGTTTGATGCGTACTGTTGTAGTACGGCGTCTAAAATGTTTGACATGTTTACTTTTATTTAATTATTAATTTATTGTTCGGTTATAACCCGTTCTCGTGTTTGGTTACTAAACCCATTACAAATGTAAGCCTTTTATTCAATAAGTCAATAAAAATATGTGAAGGTTAGTCTTAATATTCGAGTTTTTTAACTCTGTTAGTTGGTAAGTATCTCTCTTTATTATTGAAGTGTTTAGCACCTGGATATCTAACATAGTAGAATATTAAATCCGAACCTAACTCTTCATATGGTGAGTAGTCCGCCTCTCTACTATATTCAAACTCAACCACATCATTTACTATCTTAGTCTCTGTACCACCTAATCGACCTTTTAAATAATACTTTCTATTCTCTTCCGTTAATTCTCCATAACAAAACTCAATGGAATTATAATAAATCATATCAATGTAGATTTTTTTTTCGAACCCAAGTTCTCTACCCCTTTGGATTAACCGACTTAAAGATACAAAATCTTTTATATTGCCGGTTACTATAACATCAATATCCCATGTATTTTCTATATCAACCAAAGAACTACCCGAAATATAAAATTCGTAGTCAGACACTCCCTCAAGTTGTTTGAATTCATCCCACCACTCATAAAAGGTATCCCATGTCGGTCTATCCCACGGTGTGGTTGTTTCTACTGGTCCATAAGAATAATAAAAGTCCATAAAAAAAGGTTACACCTAAATGTAACCTTAATTCATATAATAATAAAGTTATCTACTCGATTTACTTCTTACCCTTACAATATTTTCCTGAACACTTTTTGTTACCATCAAGTCCTTTTATCTTTCCCTGACAGACCTGAACCGCATATCCATTAGCATATGCCGATGGGTAAACATCAAACTTTTTCTTAGCTGCCGATTTACCACGAACACAAAGAGTATTTTTACTCTTTTTAGTTTTACCGTCTTTCTTACCTTCAATTAGGTCTGATTCCTGTAAGTCAGAAAAGAATTCATATTCTTTATCATCTTTTACAATACCTAAACCTTCTAAGTGTGTTTCAGGTATTAAACTCATTTCGTCAAAAAACCCTTTACCTAATTTATGGTCCCAATGAGCTAAATACTCACCATCACTATCAGTAGCCGCACGAAATCTTTTATACTCAACAAACCCAAAATCGTCACCTGAATACTTAGACACTATATTCGACCACTCAGCAATATCTGATACCGAATCAAACTTCGATAACTTTTCTTTTTGTTCTTTAATAACATTTTCAACTATAGTGTATAGTTCCTTTTCTGTAATTTTAACTGTTTTTGACATATTTTCTTTTAAGTTTTTGTTGGATACCATTGTCGGTTTATTACCCTTACCTGACTTCGGTGTTTTCTTTTCTGCTCTTCTTTTTTGACTACAAGCTTTTTTCTTAGCTTCATCAGTCATTTTAGAGGCCACGTGAACGGCCCTACATTTAGGATACGCACCATCTTTTTTTCCGTCACCATCATCATCAGAACGACCACAAGGTGGATGTCCACCCCCCTTTTTATTCTTGCAAATATTAACCCACGGACCTTTTGGTTGTTTACTACCCTTCGGTTTTTTCTTAGTTCCAAACCAAACCGCTAAGTCTTCTTTAATAGTCGCTTTAATATCCATACATATAAATATATGAGGAATAAAAAAAAGGGATACTTTCGTACCCCTTTATCTTTTTAATTAAAATGTTTTAATTAATTTTCCTCAACCTCTTCAGGTGCAACGAATGTACCTTTAATGTCATTATCTGACATATTCTTAACATCATCCGTAGTTAGTACGTATTCGTCTTTACCAGTCACATCCATTTCAACTTCCTTATCATCAAAGAAATCTGTTAATTTCTGATTGTAAGGATAAGAATCTAATGAACGTAATTCTAATTTTTGTTCAGGTGTTTTTGGTATTGATTTCTCAATTTTATCACCTAAGTCACCAATTGCACTATACAATTTATCTAACTCACCCATCTTAGCTTCTAAATCATCTAGTTTACTAAACACCCCATCAACTTTTTCCACTGATTGAGATATTTTTTCTTCTGTTGATTTAAATTTTTCTTCTAATTCTTTTTGTCCGTCTACTAAATCCGTAACATCTACTTCCTCAGTACCTTCTTCACTATCCGACTCAATTTCAACATCCGCTTCTAAATCCGCTTCAATTTCTTCAGAACCTCCAGCTAACGAACCTGATAAACCACCACCTAACTCGTCTTCACTTGACTCATCACTCACTTCAACATCCTCTATAGGTTCTTCATCTCCCATATCTGTTGGTAATTCTGTTGATGGTTCTTCTTCCGTACTTTCTAATTCTTGTTCGTTCATGTTCACAACATAAGTGTTGATTGACATAAATCTACCTAACTCTTCATTTAAAAGTTCTTTTTGTGTCTTTTTCATAATATATATTATCCTCTAAGTAACGTTCTACCGTCCTCAGTTATAAATTTCTTATCCAATCTAGTCTGTCTTTCAATCAAACCATCTTTTGTTCTAATTGTATAACAATCACCTGTCTGTAAATCACATACTTCTTGATACTCACCTTTGTCTTCTACAACAACGTTTTTACCTAAGAATTGATTTAATGCTTCTTGTAATTTATTATTTTCCATGTTAATGTGTTTATATATAAATATAACCAAATATTAAAATATCGGTTTTTTATGATTTATTAAATCTTGCTCTAAACTTAGTGAAGTTATCAATCTCATTTGAATAGTCTTTTTTAGACCCATTAGTGTAATTAACAAATCCATCATTATATGAACTAACTAACTTACCTTTACCTTCACCACCATCAATCGCTTTATAACTTGTATTCCAATAAAATGCCCATAAACTTGCTAAGTATTCGGGGTTTTTGGAGTTATCACCTTCCCAATGTTTCGTATCGTTATAATAAGTTTGACCTCTACCATACATCACTTTCATAAACGATGCGTAAGCATTTACAATACCATCATCAATTTTTTCAGTAGTCACATCATGGAAAACTGCCGTCGACCTAACGTAACCATCACTCGTTGCGGGACAGAAGTAACCTTTAACACTTTGTTTAAAAACACTTTGCCCATTACCATCTAAGTGCAAACCAAATGGGTTGTCGTAGAAAAATCTAACACCATCACCTCGACCCTGTTCTCTCTTAGAGACACAGAATGTCATTGTCATAAGACCATCTTTAACCGATTGTGAGTAGTTTAACTCATTTGATGCTAACACCAATAACTCTTTAAGTCTAACATCAGTAAGTCTAGTGAGTGTATTTGGTACATCGTATTTAGGTAGTTCACCCCAATATTTTGTATTAACTTTACAACCAACATCCGCAGTGTTATTAACACCTGTATTACCTTGGTTATCAGTATCACCACCATAAACATTAGGTTTCGTTAATTCCAAAGTTTTCTTTTTCTTAACCAACTTATCTATTAAATTATCTAATAAATTTCTTCTCGCTTTAACCATACCAGTATCAATATCTGAAACACTAGCCTTTGATATTCTAACACCCGTGAAAGTTGTGACCATTCCCGTATCAGGTGAAAGGGTATGTTGTACCGATAATATAAAATATGTACCAGAATAAATCGGTATGTATCTTAAATTAAAGTACATAAATGGTTGTATCATCGCATTACCCATCATTTTAATGGTACACGAATAAACTCTCGTTTTCATAACATCTAATAAATTAGTAGATATTGACGAAGCCGTAGTTCCTTTTTTCATATTCGCGATATTCTCCGTAACTATTAATTCCTCACCAGATTTAATACCATCATACGATTGAATCGTAAAGTCATTGAATATGTTTTGATTTTGTATTCCGAAGTCAACATTAAATGATACCCCTCGATTACCTTCTCTTAGTTGTAACGCATCGGGCACTTTATCCGTTAATGGATTTGGTTCAGAAGATGTAATATCCATCGAATCCCCCTTATACCCAAAATCAGGTTTTTTAATGTTTAAATATTCAGACTCGTTAGACCTAAAGAAAACAACAAAACCAGGGAAACCATTTTTCTTAACCGTTGTGTGAACACCAAAAACATCGTTAGCTAATTTTCTAGCATCTGTCATGTTTTCCGATGAATTCGTTAAGTTACCATAGAAGTTAACACTAGACGCAAACGCCATTGGTTCTGACAACGAATTATCTTTAAGTAACATTGAGATAAACGAAGCGATTGGTTTACCTTTATTCGATTCATTAAAGTATTTTTTTAATACTCTAACATCCATTAAAAATTTATCACCAATAGGCTCATTAAGATAGTTTAAATATTTAAAAAGTTTAGCTAAGTTAACTTTATCCCAATCAAACCCACCAATCCACGTATCGTTAATATTCTTTAAATTACGATAAGTAATTTTCTGTATTTCAACCCCCGATAAGTCGCTCACACTCTTTTCGAGTGAACTATTATTATCTTCATTGTTAATAAGTGATTGGAAATGAGTAAATATACTATCTATGTAGATATTAACCTTATCCATAAACTTACCATTAATTGGTGTTAGAAACGATTTAAACCCCTCAATATCACCACCTGTGTTTGATAACTTCCATTCCGCCCATACATTGATAATACCTTTAAAGTTTCTCATGTTTGTTTCACTAGCATCAATATCCGCTAATCCGAAAAAACTTTTTCTAATATTATTGACTGAGACATTTTCGACAGGACCTATAATCTTATTAAATAAATTATCGTCCTGCCCATCAAACTTAGCGAAGGTTAACGGACTTTTAATCAAATTATTAGTAAAAGACGATAACACAGATAACTTAACATTTACCGCCTTATCTAACGCAAACTTAATAGGTAACCCTAACTGTGAATCATCCAAAATATCCTTCATATTATCTCTAGTGAAAAAATCTGATATTTCCGTTTCTTTTGTTTTTAAAAACTTATGGTAAAAGTCCTGATACGACACACCCAATTTATTAGTTTTTACTCTAGTAAATTTTAGAAACATGTTTTTAAACTGTTCTAACGTCTCATAACTAAATAACGAGACTAAGTCCTCAATATGATTATAAGATAACTTACCATCACTATTAAACACGTACTTATCAGAGTTTGGGGGGTTTAAAACAGTCCGTTTTAGACGGACGTTTAAAACATTATTAAATATATGATTAAATTTACCGTCCCAATCTTCAGAAACTGACCTATTCACGAACAATGGTATTTCATCCGATTTAATCCCAACAGGTATATCTCCAACATAAGATGGTAATCTAATAATCCCATCTTTATGAATATAATAACACCTATATAAGTCGATACTTTGAGCGTCTTCCGACGTTAACATTATATCCGTAACAATAGTACCTAAGCGTTTTACCACCAATTTTTTATCATCGATGTAAGATTGTATTTTTGACACACTAAACTCTTCATCAGGTATAATTTCATTAAGTTTTTTAACAATTAATTCAGGATAAAAACCTAAACTAAAATTCGTTGCCGTATCGTAACTTATGACTCTTGTCTTTCCATCCGAATCCGTATACTCACCATCACCACTAAATTGGGAAATATCTAAGTCACCCCAAACCTCATCAAGTATATCTGAATTGTTTTCGATTTTATTAGTATATCTATACCATATAGAACCCCATTTCAATAATTGAGCTCTACTAATTTCTTTTACATCACCCCCCATAAACCTAGCGAAGTAATTTTCACTCAAATCACCAACCTTATATTCATCTCTCAATGATTTTGTTGGTATAGTATTTAACAACCAATACGCTCGAGCAATATGTGATTCAGACGTAACGAATTTTGGTGTCTGTAATGGATTCATATCACAACTAAGAAATAAATCTTTTTTAGTTATATCCATCTCACTATCAGAAACCGTATATTTTAACCCCTCAGAGTACTTAGTACTTAATTTTCTATTAAATACATTATTCTTATTCTTTAAATTATTTTCAACCCACGTCTTATTAATATATGGATATGGTTCCATACCATGTTCCTTATACGTTTTAAACTCTTTAAGTAATACCTCATCCGCCTTAGCAAAGTTAGACGTAGTACCATCATCACCCATTATGGTAAACCCATTTCTTTCTTCTGCAAATTTTTCGGTAGAATCGGTTAACTCAAGAGACTTCGCAGTTTCATATAATTGTACATCTTTCTGTAAATAACCACCACCATACATTTGGTCAAGAGTCTTAACACCCTCTTTAAATAATCCCTTACCGTTAAGTAGTCGATTAATTGAGTATTCACCATTCTTAGCATCTTCATACCCAAGTACCCTAATGGTCTCCTCAGAATACGCAGTACCTACAGACGAGTAAATAGCTCTATTATATAGTCGATAAACCAATTCTGAAAACGAAGACTCACTAAACGCACCCTCCGTATCAGTCAAATCCTTAGAAAATATACCTTTCTTAGTCTTACCATCTTTCTTTGGTGTCTCTACATTCACCGATGTATCACAAAATTCAGCAGATATAGACCCTTTAGTTGTTGACGCTGAGATGTACTCCTCAACCAGCTTAATTTCAGGCCACTTATTAGTGTCGTGTGATTTTAATTTTCTTTTTACCATAGGGTCACCAGGATAAAACTCCTCTAAACGACCCTCTTTGTTTTTATCGTAGATTGTAGGAAACGGGTAAACAATATCGTTTACCGAATCAGGATTATCAGGATTTTCAATACCTTTTTTCCTATCCTTATCAAATCTACTTTCATATGCTTTATCATGCGTATACTTCATCACTTTTAAGAAAGTTTCTGTATTCGCTAATATCACACCCATAACATTTTTTAATGTTGGTTTGAACCCTAAATAATCGTTTTGTATCTGACTAATTATCTCCTCAACTTGGTCTTTAACTAAGTCAAATTCTTCGGTATATTGAGTAAATACCTTCTCCAATTCTTTGAGAAAATTATCTAACCTCATTTGTTTATTCGTCTTATTATAGAAGAATAATTCGTGATTTAAAGATGACAGACTAATCGAGTTATATTCGATTTCCTTAGACTTACCTTTTTCATTTGTTTTTAACGATAACTTTTGGTGTTTTCCGAAATATTTAATCTCACTTAAAGTTTTAATATATTCGTCTAATATTTTCTTTAAAGATAAGTTATGTTTTTTATCATTTATAATATCAAACGTAGACTCCTTATCCTTACCATTAACAGTATTTTTTTCTTTTAAAAACCCACCCTGATATTCTCTCTTAAATTCAAAGTATCTCCCATCATCGTCACCGTCCGTTGGTATTGGATTTGTGACATTACAAAATTTTCTAAACCATTCATTAACCGCCGAATTTAAGTTTGTTAATTTTTTACCATAATCTGAAATATCAGAAAAGAAACTAACATCAGCCTCATCCATTAAATCGTCCTCTAAAAAAGTATCCAATCTATCGATGATTTTCATTAAATGTGTCATAGTTAATGGTTTGTCAGCTAATTTAGCATCCACTAATTTGTCCTTAGCGTAGTTACCATAGACTTGTTTTAAAATATCGAAACCTCTTGTTGACTTACATTTTGATATTTCACCAGCATCGTTCACTTTAGTCCTATCATACTCATATAAGTACGGAGCAACTTCCACGTCCTTTAAACGTATATCGTTT
>Ga0115007_10001502_pt1 | contig 14988 bp, 13 predicted proteins | sample ArcOceMetagenome_2_FD_87166 | JGI IMG/M metagenome (GOLD analysis project Ga0115007, IMG submission 87166) | Marine eukaryotic phytoplankton communities from Arctic Ocean - Arctic Ocean ARC135M Metagenome | ecosystem: Environmental > Aquatic > Marine > Oceanic | place: Arctic Ocean | collected... | reverse complement strand
TTATATTCTATATTCAGGTTATGGGTCAAAAACCAAGAAACTATTGAATAACCATAACTCTAATGAGAAATCTTTCAGCACCTCAAATTGGCTTGCCGATCTTTTGACGGGTCGAGTAAAATCTTCAACCTTTTTGCCTTATAAGTAGCTGTAATGTTAGAGTGGTAAACACTATCAATTTTGTTTAGCACACACTACATACTACATAGCACATAGCCCACGCCTGTAAAGCAACACAAACAACAACATTTGAAATAATACTCAACAACCATGAAGCTTTCTAACGTCGTTATCGCTGCTATCACCCTTGGAAGCAGTAATGTTTGTGAGGGATTTTCCCTAGTCGGCATGTCGTCAACATCAACATCAACGACGACGTCGGCGACACAACTTGATGCCATCATGGATCGTCGTAAGGTTCTCAATACTGCTATGGCTACTTCTGTAATGATGGGCGGTGCTTTGCCTGCATTCGCGGCTGAATATGAACCAAAATTGATGGATATGCAACAAATAGCTGGTAAGTTTAAGTAAAGTTTTTTGCTTTTGCTTTTTTCTCTCTCCTTCTCGCCAACGATCGATCAAAATAAGAAAGGAATGAATGGATCGAATCAAATCGAATCGAATCGAATCGAATCGATTGTCATCTATTCTATCACACTCACATCTATTTCTCCCTTTTTTTGTGTCTATATTTAAATGATATATAATACTACTGATATAAAATAAATGGCGAAGTCCTGGGAGTATCGTTGGATAAATTGATTTCAAAATTAGAAAATCCAGATCAAGTAGGACTTGCTCTCGATGGTGTAAAGCAATTTAATAAGGATCCTACTTTTTACAGTATATATGCAAGGAATTTTGTTAAGAAATCGGTCAGGAATAATTCCGATGCCGATCCAAGAGTTGGATACATTAAACAGGTTAGTTTTTCTATTTTATTTTAAATATACGTATTTCGATTGTGTTTGTGTTCTGTGCCTTTAACATATTTTAGTCATCTAACTCTTCCTGTATACGTACTTAACGTATTGTGTTGAATTATCATGATTGTTGTCATTAAATAATCATACCATCAAATAAAAAACAAACAAAATCTTAATTATGCTACCTACAGGCATCGACATTGATTGGTTCATTAGAAAATTTATTAGAAGGTGGCGATGCATTGATGAATGAAAAAACTGTTTCTGCCGAAGCTATTAAAAGAGTACAAAAGGCGCAAAGTCTTATTGTAAAATTCATTGAAGAAAGTGGTGTCAAAGATGACAAACTTGCTGCATACGTTTCTTCACACAAATAAGAATAATAATAATAATAGCACTAAAGTCGTAAAATTCAAAATACTTCAATAATGATAACGACGACGATGACGACGAATAGTAATAATAATAGTAAATACATATTGCTTGGCTTTCATCTAATGATGCGACGCAATGTCGTCTCAAACAAGAGTTCCAATGCATCCTATACAATGCTAATATTCAATATAAGCTAAATATGCCTCATTATGTTTTACCAATTTGGTCTTCTTTTAAATATTGAAGAAACCTAGCTAAAAAGGACATAGTGACAAGCCATAATTATATATAAAAAGATTTATATCTACAATACGAACTTAATCTAAGGTGATAGAATATTATAAACACCACATCCACATCTCTTTGTGATGTCCCATAACTGGGATGCTGTTGTACCTTTTTGAGCGTGTCTATATAGCTTCAATTCTACAAAAGCACGTTTGATGCTGAAATAGACGCGGAAGGAAACTATGGTGGTGCATTGATTGTTGAACCGCCAGAAAAAGAGGAAATTCGTCTTTTACAGAAGAAAGAAATGGGATAATTTATGACACTACCGTCAGTTTGAAGAAGAACCAAAACTTTGTTGAGTGCTATTGGTGCTGTCGAATGTGTGTGCTTGGATTATAGCGACAAGGATCCAGCTTACTACTAGCACTTAAAATGTCCAACAACTTCTTCATGCTTTGGTAATCGTAAGCAGTGATTTCTTATAAAAACCAGACGGGTCTTCAAGACCTACGAAACCAATCATCTTTTCAATATCAGCCGGCATATCCAGCTTGCTAACCGTCACCGGTTGATCATCTTTATTCACGTAGGCCCATTCCAGCGTATCCTTGGTACCGACCTTGAGGGGATAGAGTCGTCGCGCGTGTTCTGCAATGAGGAGTCGCTGTCTCGTGACGGCTTCTCCCGTGTAGACGTTCCCCTTGGATCTCACAAAGCCCACTTGCATCCACTCGTTCGCTGGAGTCGAATCCACAACTCGCACGGCGACTGCAATCGCTTCCGCTGTCTTGAGCGCTGAATACCGATCCCATTGCTGTTTCGGTTTCAAATCTTTTGTCTTTTTCGTGTCGCCTTTTTTGGGTGCTGCGCCGAAACCACCAGCCATTTGCAGAGAGGAAGTCGCTGTCGCTGTCGCTGTCGTTGTCGCTGTCAACCCACGACTTGCGCCTGGACCGATCAGGAACGCATCCACCGATGCGATCAAAAGAAACAGTACGAGTATATAGTGTTGCATCATGGTTTTAGGGAGGCTCCAGTAGATACTCTAGATTTAGAATTGCAGTGTGGATGTTGTTGACGGTTCGGTTGTCGGTTTTTCTTTTGTGGAGGCGGCAATTTTCAGCACCCACTGACGAGAGTATCACAGTTTCACGCGTGCCCCCACGGACAGACTGAGGTTTCGTCGTCGGGGGAATATGGACACTTGTTTGTTCAATTTTTATTTTCGTTGAGGATGGTCCTGTAATGTAATAGAGAAATAAAACAAGATAAGGAAAATGACGGAGATGTATGATACGACACAAGTAGTTACTGTATCAGTATGATTAAAAGATTCAATGCGTCGCCAACAAAATCATCATCATCATCATCAACAACAGCAGCAGCAGCAATATCATCGTCGTCGTCAATTATGGAAACAACCAAGATCTTGGTTTTTGTTGATCATTGTAATTTTTATCTTCAATTTACTAATAGCATTTGTGACGATTGAACGACATATTTCGTTTGCAACAACGTCGTCTTCCTTTTTTGAGAATGGGGGACCTCCTATTTCTTCTTCCGCTTCGACTTCTTCTCGTCGATTTTCGACAGAAAGTCGACTTTGGCATCGGATGTTATTAATGATTGATCAGGAGGAGGAGAAAAATGATAATAATTACGTGCGGAGGAAGAAACAATCAAATGATAATAATCAAGTCATATGTGGCAAATATCATGTGAACAGCAGCAACAATATCACAACTTTCGACGACAAGAGAAATGACGACGATGGCGAAGATGATGAAAACACCAGCGATGCAACGAGAAGAAGAAAACTAAAACTCGTTCCGTTTGGTTTTCCGAACTCCGTACGAGAATACGTTCAAAAAGAGCAAAATAGGTCATCATCAATAGGATCGTATTGTATAGCACCACCATCTGATCCTTCTTGTCAGTCTTCTTCATATACGGTTGTCGTGTATTCAACAAGAACAACACTTGGTGGTACTACTAGTACTATTACTAATACTACTAGCAGGGATGATTATTGGCGTCAACTAGTTGTTCGTGTTATGACGTTTTTAGCATTTCCTTCTGTTGAAAGAGTAAATTTAATTTTACGAGAAGAAAGGGGTGTCGAGAACAATAACAATAGTAATACAACAACGACCAGTAGTAATAGTAGAACAACAACAACAACAACAACATTGTTTCTTCAAAATGCTGCAAAACGAAATAAATATGCAAAACGGATTCAATATTGGAATGAAAACGATGTTATCAATGTCATTCCAACTACATCTCTTTGGGATGGTCTAAATCGATTAGATGTACCATCCGAAAGTATTTTATGGATTGATGGAGATCACTACTACAACAGCTACTTGAGTAATATCAACAACATCAACAACCATAATAATGATAATCTTATTAATGGTACAAAGTTAAAAGGTCGATTGCGTGTATGGAGAGAAATACCGAATGCTTTGATTATTCCTGAAGGCGATGCAAATACTGATGATAGCAATAACAACATTGTTTCGCAGCAGCAGCAGCAGCAGCAAACCGCTGCTGCTACTAGATCCTCTACTACTTGTCCTTTTTCATCTTTTCCTTTATTATCACTTCATGGGATGATGATGCATAAAAATTATTTATGTTACTTAAATCATCCTATAATAGGATCCGATTTACGAAATTATACAGATTCTTTGCAACAACAAAAGAATGATAGTGATAGTGACAATAATACTGATAAATCAATAATAAACTTATCATCATCATCATCATCATCATTGTTATCGTGGGATATAACAACAATTGCGATCGGTATGCTATTATTTCATATCAGTGATGGTTACGTTATAGATCATCAAGACAACTTCAATTACAACAACAACAACAACGATGTTACAAAAACAACACCAAATATTAATCGACTAAGCACAATAATGAATCTGCATGACGAAAACGAAAACGAACACCATTATGAGGATATCCATAATAATCGTCGAATAACAAGAAAAACAATATTAATGCATCATATAAAGAAAATTTCAAAGTATTTTGGTTTTTGTCCCTGTTTCGGTGGTGATGATCTGGAGACGTCGACGACGATAACATCAAAACGCATGCTACCAATACTCTCCATACGAAAATGTACCAGCGGTGGTTAAACTTTAATCGATGGTGTTCTTTTTTTCCATATTTAAATAAAGATAATAACTATTTATATTTTACGACTGTAAATATTATTATGATGCAGCATTCAGCATATTATGAATACGATAATTATTGAAGGACTTCCTGGGATATTGAGGTCTGTCATTTGACCGCTACCTGCTGTCGCACTATCATTTCCTTAGTTCCCATGAAAACATGAAAAAGCTGTCCATGGTGCAGTGGTTTAGAAATCAAGCTAGAAAGTCATTAGTAAATTTTTAATACAGAAAAAGTATTATATACTATATATCAGTCGACGAGGCACTGCTATCGTCATGATACTAGTGATCCGGTGTCACCGAGAGAGCTTCATAGCTCTCAACCGCACAGCTCTGTTGTTTCCGTTATCACGCCGTGCAAAATCCGACGGAATTAGCACTGCCGACCTAAAAAAATATGGAAATGTATATCGTGTAGCGACGAAAATCCCAAATCCTATCGATTTGATTCCAAAAGAAACGCAGATCCATCTCCGTTCGGCAAAAATATCAGCGCACATCGTTAATGGTTTCCCCTTTCCTCTGAAGCTAGAGGCGGTTTTTCGTTGTCCCACGCCGGATCTGTATGAGCGATACTTGCACATTAAATTCAAGTCTCGAAGAATTCAAGGAGAGTGGTTTGATCTTACAGAAGAAGATAAAGATGAGATGGATAGAGTCATGAAAGAATTAAACCATACTGGAAATTTTACGGGCGATACTCGTCTATTAGACAAACTCAAACTCAAAAGAAAAGAGAGATGAGTTGACAGAAAATGGAGGAGTAACTCAAGAAAAAGAGCTGTACGTGGGTCAGTATAGATGGAAGCGAAGAAGACTTTAGTTATCGTTGGTGTTTCGAAAATCATGGCAAAAAAGTATCAGGCTACACACATCATCAATGGACACCAGAAATGAAATGATCAGAAAAAAATTTAGGAAGTAATAGTCTTAAAACTTAATTAAAAGATATGTATCAATGTTTGTATGTGCCAGTACTGCTGTTGTTTAGTTTAGTAATATAATATCACGACTGATATTACTGTAACATAACGTAGGCATATCGCTCATTAATTATTACTGTGCTTCTGTATCATATTATGAGTAAACATTGTTTTTACCATAATATTTCTAAATCAGGTTTGATTGATATATGAAGCATTTGCTGTGTTTGTGATTGTGGATTTTTTGGATCACTTTGATTTGGATTTGGACTATTATACTGATCAATAACATTTTGTGGTATATAATATAATAATTCACTTTCTTCACCATGAGGATTGCCTACTCCACGTTGACATTGTCGATTACTGTAAGAGACTTCTGCTTCCGTTAATAAATGATGGATACGAATTGTAGTACTTTTACTTGTACGTGTAGTACTTTCAGAAGTAAATTGTTTCTGTTGTAATGAAAATCGATCAGCTTCATCAACTAAAAATTCAATTGATTCACCATATACTGGTTCAGTTGACCATACCGATAGTGGACTTATTATCCCATCCTCTTGCATTGCACCAAAATATAATTTATTGTTATTATTATTATTATTATTATTATTATTATTATTATTATTATTATTATTATTATTATCATAATCGACGAGAGAGTAAATTACAACGTCCATATCAATAAGATCATCAATCTTCACGTCGTCGTTATTGGAAGAGGATTCATTTTCTTCTCCTGATTTTCCATACAGCAGCCAAGTAGCGGATTTATGGTACCGCCGTCTTCGTACTTGTCGTATTGTTGGTATACTACTATATTTGTTGTTGTTTAGGTTATTGTAAGAAGTAGGATTTGTGCTGCTGATCGTTGTCAAAAATGCATCACAGTGATGGAATAATAAAAATGTTGTAGAAAATAACATTCCCATCTTTATGCATTTGAGCATTTGTATTATCAACTTCATCATCGTGTTCATCATATTGTTTGGAATTTCTTCTCGTTCGTCCTCGTATCTATTCTCTTCTACTTATTCGATAGCTGGTCACTCTTGTCTGCATGTATCTTTAGCTTTTTCCCATTTTTATTTCCATCTCGACATCTCGACATCTCGACAATCTCGACATCGAATTTCTTTTCCATTTGTTGTTGTGAATGGAAAAATTGCTCAGTCGTGTATCGACTAGTTCGATTAGGATGCTAACCACGCATACGCAACGTAAGCAACCAAACGCAGCTTGTATCAAAGATTGTGAACTAACGTTAGTACTACGAGGACAATATTGCTGATGCGACACGATGATGATTGTTGATATATTGATTGATAAAACAAAGCAATCGACTGAGTAAGACTAGTCTCGTGTGCTTGGGCAACTATTACTATTACACAACTAAAGACATTAGTACTATTAAGCAAGGTACAAGTAGACTGCAGCCATCATTCATCTCCTCATTACAATTTACATAACAATTCCGTTTCCCAAAACAACTCGTATTCTTGACATCAAATAAATAAATATTCCACACAACAATGAAGACAACTACTACAGCAACTACAATTCTATTGACGACGACGACAACGGCAGTAGTGTCTGGCTTCTCTGTTCTTCCGCCATCGTCTCAATCACAAATATCACAAATAGTATCAAGCAGTAGTAGTAGTAGTAATACAAGATATAGTACTGAATTAAATGGATTATTTGATGGAGTGAAAGATGCATTTTCACAACCACCACAATCTATAGATTCGGAAAGAGAAACACCAATTGATCGATGGATGGGATGGAGTGTCGTTACTGAAAATGAAATTCAAGAACCAATTGCACAACCCTCAGGTACGTTAATACGATGCGATGCGATGCGATGCGTTCTAACAAAAAAACAGTATTAAAAGTAGTACTACACTACCCCTCCTCCAATTTTTTTTTTTCTCTCTCTAACTTCTTTGTTTTATTACTATTAATTTTTCATCTTTTTTTGACGACACAACATACAAAATAAAATACACACAACACAACACAGACTATGTGGATTCAATGGATGAAAAGAATTATATTGGTGTTAGTTTATCAAAACCAATGGGGATTGTATTTGAAGAAAATGATTCAGAATTTGGTGGAATTTTTGTACAATCATTAACTGAAGATGGTATTGCTGCCAAGGATGGTACAATTCAAGATGGTGATCAACTTGTTACGGTTGGTAATAAAAATGTGAATGGATTAGATTTCGATGATGCGTTAGCGGCGATTATTGAATCGGATGGTGATAAAACTAATTTAACATTATTTCGTGGTTCAGCTAAACAATTTTATGGTCCAACCGGTCCAAGTAAAGATTGGTTAACCACATTTGCTGAAAAGGGTGGCAAAACAGGTGATGCTGCTGCGGCGGCTAGCCCTCCTGCTGAGGAGTAAGCATATCATAAAGTAACATTTATGTTCATGTTCAAAATGTACCAAAGCGGCGCCAGCAGTTATAATTCTAAAACAAACGATACTATAAAATAATTTTTTAAATAAATAAAAATAATGCTACTATTCATACACTGTACTTTTACTATACTCTAGTTATTATTATTTATGCAATCTCTTTTTAACAGTCAAATTATAAACTATATAGAGGATGATATTGTCCGATTGGTTGGTTTAAAAAATATAAAAAAAGTTAAGAAAACCACACTGTCTCTTTGATAAGAAACTCAAGGAGCTTATTATGGATCCATACATCAGCTGATATATAAAATAAGCAACTTTATGAGCATATACTCAAAAGTTTCTTGCTAACTTAACTTGACCTGACCTGACCTGACTTAACTTAACTTAACTTAAACATACCATCAGCATTAGATAACAATCGATATACAATCTGATGGATTAAATACAAAAATCTGGTGTGCCAGCTATGAATAATCAGGTTTGTAAACAATGACTAGCAATAGAGATATTCTAGGACCAAGACCTTCCCGTTGTGATGATCCTATTGCTTATCGTAAGCGTATCCGTAGGTGTTCATTCACTAGTGACTCGTGTATTACTCTATCGAAGTGTGCTCATCTCGTTCTTGGAACGGCCGTGTAATCTCCGAATTAGATCACAAGATCATCGTGACGATCCACAAATTATCTATCAACCCACACAGAAGTATGTTTGATGCTGGTCACAAAAAGAATACAGTGTATAGCACGATGAATCATCCCATACTTTTTAAAAATTCTGCGTAAGGTATTATCTTGATTTTCTCAAGTTTGAATTGAAGGATAAGAAAAGCTACGCATCAATATAGTTTACAACCCGACCGAAGAAAATATGGATTATTCTCAAGATATACAAGCCCTCAATGCATTGTATCCCTCCAAGGTACTTCAAGTTTTGAATCTCTACGATACTCCTGTAATGGAAAAGATGAAAGAAGATTCGAAAGAACGTGAAGCTGTGTTAAGTCTTCTAAAAACTCGCAGTAGCATTTGCAATCTTGGTGGCCGCAAGAAAGATGATTATCCTGCCGACGTAGAGTGTGCGTTGAAATGCAATCATGCCGGACGCAATGTTACCTTTGACGATAAATCGATTCCCCTATCGTTGTGGCCTACCATCTTGGAAATGGCGCACGAAAAATCTAATGATCGAATATACGATAAACAATATTATGAAGAGAAGGAAAAGAATCCCACAGGTCTCTACTACCTACTACGCGAGGGACCGGTACTATTTGGTCGTGCTGAATTGGGGGACAAAGATCCTAGCCCTCACAACAACCGAAGTTATCATAACAACAGCCTCGATAGTTTTTTTTTCAATCGAATTTTGCTCATTTACAGTCATCAAAAGAAGAGAAGAAAGAGAACGTATTGAAACGGAAACGTCCATAGAATTGTGTCGAGACTAAAAATCACATCACGTCAAATGTGCAGTTGTCCTCTTGTCAGGTAAAATGTATGTTTAGTTATAATGAGAATCGATCAAAACATGGAGGATAAATACTAGTTTTCAAACAAACAAAAAAAGAATTGGCTGGTGAAGTGGATAATGAGAGTATTTACTTTAGCGGACGACACAAACATAACGACTTTGAATCCCTTATTTCGTCTTTTCTTTAGGACGGAGGAGCGAACGCATTAAATCTAATTTTTCTACTATGATTACTGTAATATTAAATCAATATATTAGTTGTTTCAAACTGAACACTATACTATTATTTCTTGATTATATTATTAGTAGCATATTACTTATTCAAGTTGTTCTCGAAGAAGGGGGGTCAAGTATTCGGCAACCTTCAATGTATCAATAGCAATTTGGATATCAGCAATTCCTTCTGCTGGTTTTCCATCAACAGTATGTTTCGCAACACGTTCCTTAACGGTGATATAATCAGGATCTTGAGTAAAGAAATATGGCATAGCAGTTGGGTATTGTGCCTCTAATTCCTTAACGTGGACCTTGTCTTCCTCATCGGGCATGTAATAACGGAAAACTTCCTCTCCGCTTGTATCAGCAACAGTTGCGTATGAATCGGATCCACCGCATCGATCGGCAGAAACGGAAACCTCACTACCGGTCTTGGTCTTGATGGTGAATTTGATCTTATCAAAGTCAGTAAAGTCGGTACCACTTGGTCCCTTAAGTGTTTGTAAGGAAGAAAATTCCTTATCAGCGGTAACCTCAGCGATGTTGTCAACGGAAACATCATAAAAACTAACCAACAATGCAAGTTCATGGATTGCCATATTCTTTAACATACCCTCTGCGTTACGTTCGAAGCATTCTCCGAGAGATTCAGGTGTGTTCTCGTATGCGTTGTTTGAAACGAATGTTACGTGTGATCCAGGAACAGTTTCGGCAAATTCACGTGTCTTACGTACGTACTTGCATACATTCTTATTGTATCCCATCAAAACTTCAACACTAGCAGCATCAGCTTCAGCTTTCATCGCCTCAAGTTCGGTAACAGTTGGTGCACCTGGTTTTTCCAAATAGATACAGTTGGAACCGGCTTTGATCGATTCACTTAATAGACGTGGATTATCAGCAGTACGTCCAGAGATTAATGCCAAACGAGGTGCCGCTGCTGGTGGTAGATCATCGAGGGAGTTAGTAAATGTAGTTCCGTATTTAGCTTCAGCTTCATCTTTCCATTCTCCGAATTCAATTCCTGCTTCCGAGTCGGCACCACCTCCTAAGAACCAAGGTTCGATGACATAATCTAAAGAAGCACTTGGACACCTGTGTAAAAAATTAATTCGTAAACATAGAAAAAGCAGATTAGATTTTGTTAATGTTGAATACAAAACGATGACAACGATTGAATATATATACATCGAGAGCATCACACACGGGAATGTGAACACGAGTAGCGAGGATTGTCTCCCATTTCAAAATCAAAGATAATGGTAGAGAGATCAATATGCAACGACAAGACATTTAATTTGACGAAATAAATAACATAAAACATAAATGATGTGTCGTTTTTTTTTGTTTAGTTGTCGTTATTACACGTGATAATAACGCGTAAAATGCATATATATTACGCTGGAAACTATTTTAGCTCTGTATATATTATGACATATCTTTCAATCCAATGAAACCGTGCAATCTCACACGAGAAACATTGAAGCAAGTGTTGAAGTTTTTTCTTTTCCTTCTATTATTGCGTTGGGTTTTCAAGAAGACCAAAGTGAACGACGAGCAATACAAAGATGTAAAATTAAAAAAAACGATTCCTTCAGATTATATTAGTATATTATTGGAGAAACTTACTTTTCTTCAAGCATTTGAATTGCATGATACCAACCCATACCACGATTAGGAGCACCACAACCGACTAGGATAACTTCAGCTTGTCCCTCCTTGGCATTCATAATAGAATTTCCACCAAAGGATCGTGTTGCTGTCTTAGAAACAACATTTCGGTTAACGAAACCGGCAGCTCTTCGTGTTGCAATAGAAAACATGATTGTCGTTGTTGCTGTTGCAGTTTTTAAGAATGTGAATGACTTCATTGTGTGTGTGTTGAAAAGGATTTTTTTGTGCTTGAAAAAAAGAAAAGAGGATACGGTAAGTTTTATCGTTGTGAAAGAACGGTTTGGCGAGTAGTATTGAACTTGATTTTCGAGTGCGCACAGTGTGAAAATTATGTGGACGAGATGAGAAGATAATTTTGTACTGAATCCTGCGTCCGACTCACATTGTCGCGGTTTATGTTTTTATTTTTTGTTTCGTTTTATTTTAAGACCGTTTTGTACGTAAAATACGCACAAAATGAGAACCGATCCTTTTTAGATTCTTCCGGCGGAGACGGAACTTGTATGTGCCGGCAGAAACTACAGATGAGAACAGCAAAAGACACAACAAACAAAGTCAAGCAGATGGAGGAAATGAAACTTTCTTGAGAACAATTCGAAAACTACTGTATACCTAGATACCTAGAGAGCCATTGAAAATAGAGAATTCGGGACTTGATTTCAAAAAGTAAGAATGATATGTGAAGGTTACGACGAAATGCAAAACCATCTGTTCAACAGATACGAACAGCAAAAGACACGAGAGCCAATTGATTCAAACCATTCTTTGGGCTTGTACAATCCTCTCTCACAAAAGCGTCGATTGCTAGAACATGTCGTCGTAAACTCCGAAGCAACAGCAACTCGGAATACAGTTCGGCACCTTTCCCTTCTACGAGAGAGAATTGAATCAAATCCTTCTTCATCTTCTTCACTCATCGAAACATGCGCGCTTTGTGTCTGTCGAGAATGAACTCCATACCTTCATACCGTTCATTACGGTAGGTTGGATGCTGATATTGCTTCTAGCCTTCTCTACTTTAAAACTCCTTCGGAAAGAAGAAGAAGTAGAAGAAGAAGAAGATCTTTGCTCAACAGCATCTCATATCATGGCATCGTACCAGTGCGGTAGAATATAGCTAAAATACTACAAGTAATGTAGCTATATGCTATCGCACTAATACAGTAGTTATCGTTCTTCCTATCGTGATGCGTGATTAACTCTCCTACAGAAGTATTAGTAATGAATCAGCTTGTAACAAACACGTGCGTACATCAATATGTCATAAAATCATGATCGAAGTAATGGTCGTAACTAGTACTATTATTGTTACCACACGTCGCATCTAAATTTAAAAAATTATATTTATGATAATAATTACTGTACTATTTATATTCATATATTCAAAGCGAAACGTCGATATTTTGTTTCATACTTACTTTGATACCACCATTGGTTTTGTAATATCCCTCTATAGGTGCACGGATTGTTGCATCCCAACCACCATCATTCCATCGAATAGAAATAGAATCATCAGGTTTCCATGTTGTTGTAACTTGGCCACCCGTCTGCAAGTCACGACAATATGACAAACTAAAATCTTGGGGAAGTATTCGTTTTCCTAATCCTCCAGGTCCAGGCTTGGACATCGTCAATGATGGAATAATTTTATTATTTTCTGCAAATATATGTGCTATTGTTAATTTCTTACTTTGGCCATCAACCTTAAATGATGTATCACGAAATGAATATCCAACTGTTGCGTCTGGTATGTTAGTTCTTAGATCGTATCTTGGATTGATTTTCAATTTTCCACCAATATATGGTGCATCTATACTCGTACTGGCCAAAATTTGATCGACACCAATAGTATTCGATTTTAAATCTAAATATATATTTTATTTGTAATAAATGTCGTCATCGTTGTCGCAAAGAAGAAAAATCGATGGAAATGCGAAATTGGGTCGTGAGAAAAAGTCTAGCTAGAGTAGTCGATGAAAACAATCATGTTCAATAAAAACGCATCACTGAATCGAATCACCCTGGTTCGCTAGTACGTGCTATACATAATAATATTATTATATGCATGTTGTGTAATACAAGTACGTACCGGCTGATCCTAAAACTCGAATACCAGCATTGTTATTAAATCCATTTATGCGAAGATCTAAATCAATAATTTCTCGTTCATTAGCATCCATATCACAACGAATTGAAATAGCACTTTCACTTGTAGTTGTTGTTGCTGCTTTAGTATTACCATTACTACTAGTAGTACGAAAGAAACGTTTCATTTCCCCCCAAACATGTGTTTCTGGTGGTGTTTGGACATCGGTAACAGTCATATCGATTCCACCCTGGTTGATGTTTTTTTTTTAAATTGCATAAGGTGTAAGAAATAATATAGTTAGTTAGTTAGTTAGAGTAAAACTTTGGATTGATGATAAAAATAAAAATAAAAACTTTCGATGAATGCAGATTTCTTTATTCCTCATTATTATTATCAACATCAGAAAACACACACCCAATATCTACGATACGCACCTGTAAATCAAATAATCCGCCAATTGATATATCATCGGTTTGCCATCTTACACGAGGCTGTGCACCACCAAGACTTCCAGACGTTGTATCATGATCGATATTGAAACCAATCTGATATGAGATAATTATAAGGGTGAGAGAGAGAGAAATAAAGAAATATATAGTAAGATAAGAAGCATATAGTAGCAGTTTCAAAAGATCGTAATGCAGTAATGATGTCATCGTCATCAAAAAAAAAAAATTACGACAGCACATAACAGCAGCAATTACAAAAAAAACATCAGAGTTTCTTCTGTCTATTACGAAAGACCAAACAAAAAATCGGACTTCGTCCTACTGAATGCCAAAATTATGCTACTTTACACCAACAACAAGAAGAACAGCAAAACACAACCACCCAAAGTGCTCACATTCCATCGCATTTACGTTACGCATCATTGTGATTGGCTTGCATTGGACACGTACCGAGATTTCTGGCTTGGGAAATTGTTTAGCATCAATAACCGAGCATCCCCCAAGCAATAATATTGGTAAGAAAACCACCAGCAAACCCTTCATATTAATTGTCATTGTAATTATTCTGTTGTTTTCATTTGAATAATGCAACAAACCAAGGAGAACAACTGACGCAAAGCTATCATGCAAGCGGTGCCGCTTTCCCCTGTCCTCCTGCCAAAAAACATGAGGAAACATGTCGCTGACTCGCTCTTCTTCTGATGTCGAAGAATATAATCATTTCTGGCGCGCTTTTTTATATAAGGTCAAGTGTGACTGAAGATACAAGACTGAAAGATCGAAAAATCGAAAATAGGGAGCTGCAGGCTGCAGACAGTCTGACTGCAGTCTGCAGAGCTGATGTATATAAGCTGTATCAGTAATCAGTAGAAGTAGTAGAGAGGTCAAACAAGAAACTAAACACTAAACAGGCAAAGAGCAGACATCGTCGTGAAGTAATCAACAAAACCTATTCCTACTTGTAACAAAACCCTATAAGACATA
>Ga0115007_10001500_pt1 | contig 14998 bp, 3 predicted proteins | sample ArcOceMetagenome_2_FD_87166 | JGI IMG/M metagenome (GOLD analysis project Ga0115007, IMG submission 87166) | Marine eukaryotic phytoplankton communities from Arctic Ocean - Arctic Ocean ARC135M Metagenome | ecosystem: Environmental > Aquatic > Marine > Oceanic | place: Arctic Ocean | collected... | reverse complement strand
GAATGGCGCTACTGCTCTTGTTCGGCGAGCGCTGGTCGATGCCTTTGGTGCTGTGCCGGTTGATGATGGCCTGTTCGATCATGGTTATGAGTTGTTCTTGCGTTTTTATGGTGAGGCTACGGCGGATCAGAGTCAGCTCTATTCGGGTGCTCTTGTATGCTTGGAAGGGTTGAAAGGGCAGGGTATCAAATTAGCATTGGTTACTAATAAGCCGCTAGCGTTTACACAAACTATGTTGGCAGGCTTTGGTCTAGATGGCTTTTTTAGTGTGGTTTTAGGGGGGGATAGTTTGCCCCAAAAAAAACCAGACCCTTCGCCGTTACTAGAGGCGATGCGTCAATGCGGAGTAAAGGCTGAGCATTCATTAATGGTGGGGGACTCTGTTAATGATGTGCGTGCGGCTCGAGCAGCGGGTTGCCCTGTTGTGTGCGTGCCTTACGGCTACAATCATGGTGACGCGATCTCGTTATCTAAACCTGACTTGATCGTCGATCGATTGGATCAGCTTTTATAATGTGTTTTGCGTCACTGATCGTAAAAAATGATGATTTCCGGCATTAAACTCGACTTTTTAGTTTTTATCTGGCTGTTAGGATTGGAATAGCTCACAAGCCAGATCTTGTTTAGTTGGTTTGCACTGTTAAGTTTTAATTGTTCGAGACGAAGCAGTATCTTATCACAGCACTTACTTATGCCCTGGCTTGCCGGGGCTTTTTTTTGGTACAAGGTTTGTGCGTGCTTTTGTCGCCAAGGCCGTTCTTTGTATTGGATAGTGTTTCTGTGTCTAGGTTGTTGCTTTTTATAGCGGATTGCAATTTTAGCCTAAAGATTGATTATCACATCATATTTCCCTTGTCGGCAGTTGATTGAAATGAATTGCTGCTATATGGTTTAGGTTACTTAATTTAAATGTAAGCCTGACGTAATGTTATTTATTACAGCTATGCTAATCAAAATTTTTGCACCTATTCGTTTATCCACCCTAGGTGGATGTTGGCGATGGCGTGTCTGATATTTTATTTAAGCAGACGTTAATTTAGGCAGGCTTGCTATCTTTTAATCCGAACTCGTATGTAAATATGGGTTGTAGATTGCCAATATCCCTTGTGGGTATGTCTTCCTCTATATTGTGCTGCCCAGTACGCCTTAAAATACAGTTTATCGGCATTGTGAGAGACCCATCATGACACCAGAACAGTTCGCGGAACTGTCCGCACAGAATTTCAATCGTATCCCTGTCACGCGTGAAGTATTAGCTGACTTAGATACGCCTTTATCGACGTACAAAAAATTAGCGAATGCGCCTTATAGTTACCTGCTTGAGTCTGTGGAAGGGGGGGAGACTTGGGGGCGTTATTCCATAATTGGATTGCCGAGCCGAACGATCTTAAAAGTTTTTGGTAATAAGGTATCTATCTTTGAAGAGGGGGGTTTGGTTGAAAGTCATGAGGTAGAAGACCCGCTGGACTTCGTTGAACGCTTTCAGGCGCGTTACCGTGTTCCCGAAATTGAGGGGCTTCCTCGTTTTAATGGCGGGCTCGTTGGTTATTTTGGTTACGATTGTGTTCGTTATGTAGAAAAGCGCTTAAAAGATAGCTGTCCTGAAGATGTGCTTGGTACGCCTGATATTCTGTTGATGGTTTCGGATGAGGTGGTTGTATTTGATAACCTTGCTGGCAAATTGGTGTTGATTTGTCATGGTGATCCTGCAGATGCTGATGCATATGAAAAAGCGCAAAAACGCCTTGATACACTTGTGCTCCAGTTAAGGTCTGCAACGCCTTATGATGAAAAGCCTGTTGAGCAGCAAAGGGTTGTCAGCGAAGCTGAATTTAAATCGAGCTTTGGTGAACAAGCGTTTATCGAAGCGGTGGATAAAATTAAAGAGTATGTTTTAGATGGCGACATTATGCAGTGTGTCATCTCCCAGCGCATGTCGATTCCCTTTAGTAGTAAACCGCTTGATCTGTATCGCGCATTGCGTTGCCTTAATCCCTCTCCTTATATGTATGTGCTCAACCTGGATGATTTTCATGTGGTTGGGTCATCACCTGAAATCCTTGCGCGTGTAGAGGATGGTCAGGTAAGCGTACGCCCTATTGCTGGAACACGTAAACGTGGTTTGACGCCAGAAGAAGATCTGGCGATGGAAAAAGAGCTGCTGGCTGATCCAAAAGAGATTGCTGAACACTTGATGCTTATTGATTTAGGGCGAAATGATGTGGGACGTGTTGCTGAAATTGGGGCTGTAGAGCTGACCGATAAAATGGTGGTTGAGCGTTACTCCCATGTGATGCATATCGTATCTAACGTGAACGCAAAGCTGAAGCCTGATGTGTCTGCTATGGATGTTTTGCGTGCAACTTTACCTGCTGGTACGTTGAGCGGAGCACCTAAAGTGCGTGCTATGGAGATCATTGATGAGATGGAATCGGTTAAGCGCGGGGTCTACGGCGGTGCGGTAGGTTACCTTTCTTGGAATGGCAATATGGATACGGCTATCGCGATTAGAACGGCGGTTATCAAAGATAATATATTGCATATTCAAGCGGGTGCTGGCGTTGTGGCTGATTCGATTCCTCGTTTGGAGTGGAAGGAGACGATGAATAAGGGGCGCGCGATCTTTAGTGCTGTTGCCATGGTTGAGCGAGGGCTGGATAATTTGGCCAGTTCGTAAATAGTTTAAAGGCCTTTCTATCAAAGCACTCGATAGGTTTTATTGAGTGTTTTGTGCTTTAAACTGACGTGCAGTATTGTTTGATTGTTGATCCCCCTCCTTCCTCTTTTGTTTATTTGACTGTACCTATGTGTACTTAAGGTAAGCCTTTAATTTTAAGGGCGATTATATGGCGGTAATAGGTTCGGTTGCTCGCATTCAGTGCATTATTTAGTCTATTGTTCTGTCCTTTTGTTGTCACATTTATATGTCATTATTTTTCTAGTACGCTGCAAAAGGCTTATTGTGTATATCTCTTGTTTTCATTAGACTGACGATGGCTATAGTTTTTTGTTGTTTTTTGTCTTTTTTTCATGAGTTTATGCTTTTTTTGGGAACAAAATAAGATGTAATGACTTTATTTGATAAAATTTTAATAAAATTTAATAAGGGTGTGCGGGTTGTCATGATGCATTGCCTTGTGTAGTTATGATCTATAGTAAAATATAGGTTAAGCATTGTGCTTTGATGGCATTGATTTTGCTGTTTGATTTAGGTTGTTAGCTTAATTTTTGAGGCAGGGATGGTTGCATGAACGAATTCAAGAAATTTGTATACACTCCAGCGGGCTATAATGATGCTTCGTTGGCGATTGCGGCATGCAGAGCTGGAGGTATAGGGATATTAAACGCAGAATTAAGTGCTGATTCTGACAAATTACTTGAGCAGTTCGCGCTTCTCTCTGTTCATGCGCGAAACCCCTTCGGTATCAAAGTTGATACCCCTCAAAAAGCGCTTCTTAGTGTTGCTGCAGCTAGCGTAGACCAAGGCTTTAGTTACCTTATTGTTGATGAGTTAGTACTCGCTTCGCTTGCGACCGAGATTAAGCGGCTGCGTAAATTAGGTGTAACCGTTTTAGTTGAGGTAACTAACGCTCATACCGATGCCGCTACGCTTGAGAAACAAGTAGATGGCTTGATGGTTAAAGGCTATGAAGCTGGTGGCTTTGTTGGTGAAGGCAGTAGCTTTATCTTGCTGCAAAAATGGTCTGCAAAAACGGGCCTTCCGCTTTTTGTTCGCGGTGGTATTACTCCCCATGTTGCGGCTGCCTGTAGTGCTGTTGGTGCAAAAGGCGGCGTGCTAGAAAGCCAAGTCTTACTGTTAAAGGATTCACCGCTATCTGAACGCTTATCCTCGTTTATTGGTAATTTGTCGGGTAATGAGACAATAGCAGTAGGTGATGAAGAGCTGGGCGCCTATTTTAGAGTATTGGTTCGTCCCGGTTATCGAGAAGCACAAGTATTTAACAACAACGTGTCAGGACGCTTAGTTAATCCAGAAGATGTATTAGGTAAAATAGATTGGGATGCACCTCAAAAAGGTTTGTTGCCTTTGGGACAAGATGTCTGTTTTGCTAAAGCTTGGCGTGAAAAGTATGGATATCTCTCCAATGTTTTTGCTGCTATAGATCAGACCATTCATGACTCTATGCAAGCTGCTATTCAATATAAACCGCTTGCTGAGAATGCGCCCTTAGCTGAAGCGTTAGGTGTTCGCTTTCCGCTTGTTCAGGGGCCGATGAGCCGTGTATCTGATAGTGCAGAATTTGCTGGGGCTGTGGCCGATGGCGGGGCACTGCCTATGCTGGCTTTTGCTCTGTTGAAAGGCGCTGCCTTAGATAAGTTGTTGGCTGAAACGGATAAGCGCCTAGGTGATAAGCCTTGGGGGATTGGGTTGTTGGGTTTTGCGCCACAGTCTTTATTGGATGAACAGATTGAGCTTGCGCAAAAGTACAAGCCTCAGTACGCCATTATTGCGGGTGGTCGACCTGACCAGGCAGTCAAATTGGAGCAGGAAGGTATTCAGTCTTTCTTGCATGTGCCATCGGCGAATCTTATACCGCTTTTCCTACAAGAAGGCGCACGCCGCTTTATCTTTGAAGGGCGCGAGTGTGGTGGGCATATCGGGCCTTTGAGTAGCTTTGTTTTATGGAGCTCAATGGTTGATCGGCTGCTTGAGGAGTTGGAGTCGGGTAAAACTAAAGGCGAAGGTATTCAGCTGTTATTCGCCGGTGGGATTCATGATGCGGCGTCTGCTGCGATGGTTCAGGTGTTAGCTGCCCCCTTGTTGGATAAAGGTGTCCAGGTGGGCGCATTAATGGGCAGTAGTTATCTTTTCACCAAAGAGATCGTTGAGTCCGGCGCAATTGTTCCGGCGTTCCAGAAAGAAGTGGTTGAGTGTGAACACACGGTAAGCTTGGAGTCAGGTCCAGGCCATGCGAGTCGCTGTGCTTATACGCCTTTTGCTAAGATGTTTTTTGATAAACGTCGCGAAATGATAGAGCAAGGCGTGCCAGTAGATGAGGCGCGCGCTACCTTAGATGACCTGATTATGGGGCGTCTCCGTATCGCCTCTAAAGGGTGTGCTCGCCTTGGTGAAAATGCCAAATTGACGGCGTTAGATGAGGCAACGCAGCATGCTGATGGTATGTATATGTTGGGTCAAGTTGCCACTTTGCGTACTGAGCTGATTGATGTTGAAACGCTGCACGCTCAAGTAACCGAAGACAGTCATGCATTATTGGTCGCTAACTCAATGGATTCCGCTCAGGAAGATGAGGCTGATTCGTCGCCTGTCGATATAGCCATTGTTGGTATTTCTGGCTTATTTCCGGGTGCAAATTCTACCGAAGAGTACTGGTCTAATATTTTAGACAAAGTTGATGCGATTACTGAGATTCCATCCCATCGTTGGGATTGGCGTTTATATTTTGATGAAGATCGTTACTCTAAAGATAAAATCTACTCTCGCTGGGGTGGATTTATTGATGACTTAGCATTTGATCCAACTAAATATGGTATGCCGCCTAAATCTGTAGAAGCTGTAGATCCAATGCAGTTGATGGCGTTGGAAGTGGCATCGAGAACGCTGGCGGATGCCGGCTATGATAAACGGGATTTTGATCGTGAAAATGCCTCTGTCATTATTGGGGCTAGTGGGGGTGCCGGTGACGTGGGCATGCAGTATGGTTTGCGTGCTGAAATGCCACGTTTCAAAGGTGACTTGCCTGATCATATAGCGGATATTTTGCCGGAATGGACGGAAGACTCATTCGCTGGGATATTGATCAATGTTATGGCAGGTCGTATCGCTAATAGGTTGAATTTTGGTGGCGTTAATTTCACGACAGATGCGGCCTGTGCCTCCTCTTTAGCTGCTATTTATCAAGGCATTTCTGAGCTTTCTGCTGGACGTAGCAATATGGTGTTGGCGGGTGGTGTAGATACCGTTCAAGGCCCATTCGGTTATCTTTGTTTTAGTAAAACTCAGGCCCTTTCTCCGCGTGGTCGTTGCAGCACCTTTGATGTGTCAGGGGATGGCATTGTGATTTCAGAGGGGATTGCGATGGTCGCTATGAAACGCCTTGCTGATGCAGAGCGGGATGGTGATCAGGTCTATGCTGTTATAAAAGGCGTGGGTGGTAGTAGTGATGGTAAGGCTAAAGGTTTAACCGCACCATTACCTCAAGGTCAGCTTAGGGCTATGCGTCGTGCTTATAAACAAGCAGGCTTTGGTCCTGAAACAGTAGGTTTATTTGAGGCGCATGGTACAGGGACTGTGGCGGGTGATACTGCTGAGCTGGAAAGTACCATTAGTCTACTAAAAGAGGCTGGCGCTGGGACGCATCAAGCGGTGGTAGGCTCTGTTAAAACAATGATTGGTCACACGAAAGCTGCGGCGGGTGTGGCGGGTCTTATTAAAGCCTGTTTAGCGTTAAAGCATCAGACTCTTCCGCCTCATTATGGGGTAACTCAGCCGAATAATGTATTAATGGGCGAAGATTGCCCACTTTACCTTGTGGATGAAGCTCAGCCTTGGATAAAGAAAGAGCAACCACGACGTGCGGCCTGTAGTGCTTTTGGTTTTGGCGGCACAAACTTTCATGTGGTTATGGAAGAGTATCAGGGTGAATATAGACCGTGGATGAAGAAGGCTGTACGCACCCAAGGGCCTGCTGAACTCCTTATTTGGAGTGAAGATACGACAGAGGCGTTAATTGCTACATTGTCGAATGTGGCAAAAGAGTTAACATCAGTTGCTGCGTTAGACCTTAAAAAACTCTCATTCAATCTGATTAATAAGCATAAATCGGGTCTTGAAACCGTTACTCTGGTTGTTAGAGATCAAGCAGATTTTGCTGAAAAGGTGGTTGCAACATTGGGCTACCTGAAAGATGAAATTTCCGCGTTACCTGAAGGTGCATATTACGGGAATGGGCAGAAAGCCGACGGTAAGGTTGCTGCTATTTTTCCCGGACAAGGTGCGCAGTATCCACAAATGGGGCGTGAGTTAGCTTACACCTATTCTACTGTGGGTAATGCTCTGTCAGACGCAGATAAGTTATTGAAAGCCCCTTTCGAGAAAAGGTTTGCTGGACGTTCACTAAGCGGCTTCATCTATCCGCGAGGTGCTTATACGCCTGAACAGAAAACTGCGGCGACTCAAGCGTTAACAAGTACAGATGTGACTCAACCCGCATTGGGCGCAGTGGAAACGGGTTTGTGGCGTATGCTGAAAACCTTAGGTTTTAAAGCGGATATGTTTGCGGGTCACAGTTATGGTGAGTTTGTAGCTTTACATGCAGCTGGGGCATTTGATTATGAAACCTTAGTCTCTTTGTCGGAGGCACGAGGCCGCTTTATTGTTGATGAAGCGAAGCGTGCCGGTGATGAGCTAGGTACAATGGCCGCAGTGCAAGCGACGCGGGATAAAGTTGAAACTGCTATTAAGCAGATCGACGGTGTCATCGTTGCAAATCATAATGCGCCTACGCAGTGTATTATTTCCGGTTCTAAGGCGGGCATCGCTCAAGCGATCGAAGCGTTGTCTCAAACCGATATAATGGCGACTCCAATTCCGGTTGCAGCGGCGTTTCATTCCTCATTCGTCAAACCCGCTCAATCTCATTTAGCTAAATTGATCGAGAGCACTAAGTGGATATCACCTGAACTGCCTGTTTATTCTAACAGTACGGGCGATGTGCATGATGCAAGCGTTGCAAAGCTGAAATCATCGATGGCTGCTCACTTGGTCAACCCAGTTGAATTTGTGGCTGAAATTGAAGCTATGTACCGTGACGGTGCGCGCATATTTGTTGAAGTAGGGCCTAAATCCATACTATCTCGCTTAACCAAGCAAATACTGGGTGATCGTCCGCATACAACTATTACTTTGGATAACGATCAGGAAGGTGTTTACGGGCTATTAAGCGCGCTTGCTAATTTAGTTTGCGAAGGTGTAGAGCTTGATTTGCAGCCGTTGTTAGCCGGGATTCAGAGTGAATTAGTCTCGTCGAATGGGCTTGAAAATTATGACAGTGCCGCGCCCATTTCTAAACAGACCTGGATGCTTAATGGCAGTGGTGCGAGGCGTGCGACTGAAGCAGTTCGACAGATTGGGGTAACGCTTGAGCAAGTGTTAGCGCAAAACAGTGTAGCCGCTGAGGCTTCAAGTGCAGGAAGCGTTATGACGACGGTTCCTTCTCCGCAAATAAACGAAAATATTTCTTACGATAGACATCATTTTAAGCATAACAAGGAGCGAAAGATGGATGGGCGCAGGCAAGCACCAAATGCTGGTGGTCCGGCAGTAATGGCTGAATACTTTGATATGATGCGTCAATTCCTGGAAAGTCAGGAAAGTGTTATGTCAATGTATTTAAGTGGTACTCCGGTACCGCGTTCAGGTGAAACGCGACCACAGCGTCTCCCTAAAACGGCCCCTCAAATGGCTGAGTTATCAATGGATGTTCCTGTTGTTGCGGCACCCGTCGCTGCGCCTGTAGTAGCCCCGGTCGCTGCTCCAGCCCCAGCGCCCGTTGCTGTTGCTCCTGTTGCGGCTCCCGCGCCAGCACCAGTAGCTGAAGCTAAACCGGCCACAGATGATACATTTGATCGTGAAAAAATCACGCAGATGTTGTTGGAAATCGTGGAAGACAAAACCGGCTACCCGAGCGATATGGTCGGCTTAGATCAGAAGTTAGAAGCCGATTTGGGTATCGATTCGATAAAACGTATCGAGATTGTTGGTTCCTTATTAAAGGCACTTCCAGCGGCTTACGGTGATGCATTAGGCGAAAATCGAGGTCAGTTGAATACACAAGAAAATCTGACAGGTATGTTAGATCTTTTATGTGATTTGCCAGTAGGAGCGGCGACAAGCCCTTTTAAAGTAGCCGGGGTGAGAACAGAGGTTTCGAGTACATTATCGGACTCCTCATTCCGGCATGTAGTAGTACCTTCACCTGCTCCTATAGAGGTGAATGCTAAACGTGCGCTGAATATTGGGCACTATGTTATTACTCGAGATGCAGCAGATATCGCAGGTAAATTAGCGGCGCTGCTGACTGATCGAGGATGTACCGTACAGATTGTTGAGCCGTCGGTTCTTGAGGATGAAGAACAGATTCTCAAATTTTCTGCTGCGGTGTGCGCAGAAAAAGCCGATCTCGCCGGTGTTATTCACTTGGCTGAGATCGGCAGCCCTGCCTTGATGAGTGAAAGCTCAGTTGTGGATTTTAAAGCGGTACTGAATAGTAATGAGAAGTCATTTTTTCTCTTACTTAAAGGACTAAGTCCCGCGTTCTCTGATGCTGCACATATTGTTGCTGCCAGTGGGCTCGGGGGAGCATTTGGCCGTACAAATGCGGTTTTTAATGGCTTATCTCTACAGTCCGGTTTCGTCGGTTGCTTAAAATCAGTATCGGAAGAGCGTCCTGCTCTAAGAGTTAAAGCTATTGACCTAGATGCTGAACAGTCTGTAGGTGATTTGGCAAATATTTTACTCGAAGAGATGATGCTGTGCGGCGGCCGTCAAGAGGTAGGCTACCCTGCAGGTAAGCGTACAATATTTAAAACGGTTGCCGAAGTGGCTCCGCAGCCGGCAGAAAATGCGACATTGGACGGTTTGACTGTACTGGCTACAGGCGGCCTACGAGGCATTACGGCTGAAGTTCTACGCGAAGTGGCGTTACCCGGTAATACATTGCTGTTAACGGGGCGCAGTCCTTTGCCAGAACCTGAAACGGCTGAAACGGCCGCACTGAAAACTGAAGCAGAGCTGAGACAGTTCTTTATAGCTCAAGTACGTGATGGCATTTTGTCACTGACACCGGCTGAAGTTATGAAAAAAGTCGCAGGTGTGATCGGTGCTCGCGAGATGTTGAGTAATCTTCAGGATTTCCAACAGCGGGGTGCGAAGGTTGAGTATTTTGCTGTTGATGTAACTGATGAAAGCTCCATGAAAGGGCTATTGGATACGATCTACGATAAATACGGTGCGCTACATGGCGTTGTTCATGGCGCGGGTATTATTGAAGATAAACTTTTACAAGATAAAACAAGTGAGAGCTGGTCTCGTGTTGTGGAGACTAAAGTACTTGGGCTTTTTCATATTCAAAAGTATGTGCGCCCTGAGTCTTTACGCTTTTTGACAGTCTTTAGCTCAGTGGCTGGCCGATACGGCAATAGTGGACAGTTGGATTACGCTACAGCGAATGAGTTACTAAATCGTTTGTGTAGTCAGCTTAATCAGCTATGGAAAAATAAAGTGGTTGTCCGTTCGCTTTGCTGGGGGCCTTGGGGGCCTACACAGTTTGGTGAGGGTATGGTAACCGCTGAGACCGAAGCAAAATTTGCAGAAAAAGGCGTTGCGTTGGTAACCGCAAAAGCGGGCCGAGATGTATTCCGTGAAGAGATATTACAACAGCCATCTGAAAATATTGAAGTGATCTGCGGTATTGGTCCTTGGGAGAAGCATGAAGCAACGATTGGTCGTGTTGAGTTTGATGAAAGTATCCCACGTATAACCGGTGCGCTACTCGATAATGCACGTGTGACTGCGATGCCAAAAGGTGATCAGGTTGTTGAATTTTATCTGAGCGATCGGCATGAATACCTACAACAGCACCGTATCGATAATATCCCTGTGTTACCTGCTGCGGTTGCGTTGGAGATAATGTCCGAAACAGTGACAGCGCTTTGGCCAGGATGGCATGTGGTAGAAGCGCGGGATAGTCGTTTACTTAAAGGTTTGCAACTGGATGACCTTAATCAGAAGTTAAAAGTAGTTGTAAACCCACCGCCTTATGGTAGCAGTGACGGTTTTGATGTGACTGTGAGCCTGCAGTCCGAAAAACGGATGCACTACAAAGCGGTGTTACGTTTAGAACAAACGTATCCTGAAAGCTTCACGTATGAGCCTGAAAAACATTCAGATAAGCAGCTTTCTGTTGAGACGGCTTATAACGAATGGCTGTTTCATGGGCCTTGTTTTCAGGTGATAAAGAAAATTGCTGGTTTATCTCAGCAGGGTTCGGTTTCTGATGTTGAAACGAGCACCCCAGCGGGATGGTTAAGCACAGTAATGGTCGACGATGGTTGGGTGTTTGATCCTGCTATGACCGATGCGGCTGCCCAAATGGCTCTTCTTTGGGGTCGCACGTTTAATGATCAGTCTGCTTTGCCAGCGCGTTTTGGGAAAGTGATGAAATTCCAAGAGAAACTACCTGAAAAGCTCAGGATGTGCTTTGCACGTAAAGAAAGTGAACAACCCAACACGATTGTCTCTGATGTTTATTTTGTTGATGAGAAAAATAATGTTGCACTGTTAATTGAAGACCTTGAATGTATTTCTAGCATGGAACTGAACCGTTTAGGCGGAACAGAAAAACTTGCCCTTTGAGTGGTAGTTAAGGACGGAATCAGTAGTGAAGAGTAAAAGTGAAAGCTCAGAACCTATTGCTATAATAGGTATGGCCTGTGTGTTTCCAGAAGCGCCGGATCTTAAAACGTTTTGGCAAAATATAATCCAGTGCGTTGATGCTGTTGGTGAGCCTCAAGCCGCATGGGAAGCTGAACGTTATTTAGAATCAGGTCGTATTAATACTCCCTATGGTGGTTACTTAAAGGACCTGTTCCGTTTTGACCCCCGAGAGTTTGGTATTATGCCAAACTCAGTCGATGGCGGAGAGCCAGACCAGTTCTTGGCGTTACGTGTTGCTCGAGACGCGTTGCTTGATGCAGGGTATTTGGGTGATGAGCATGATCATACTGATACGGGTATTATTCTAGGGCATAGTACGTACCTTCATAGAGGACAAGGAAACCATGTACAGCACCATATTGTGCTGGATCAAACCATGGAAATTCTTGCTGCGGTTTCGCCATCCTTATCGGACGACAAACTTGCTCAAATCCGTAAACTACTGACCGACAAATTGCCACAATCCAATGCGGATATTGCTGCAGGCCTTGTGCCTAACGTGATGACTGGGCGCATAGCAAATCGCTTAAATCTCAGAGGGCCGAATTATATTCTTGATGCGGCCTGTTCTTCTTCCTTACTTGCGGTAGGTGCCGCAATGGATGAGTTACGTAATCATCGCAGTAACCTCATGCTTGCTGGCGGTGTTAATGCATCATTACCGGCTGAAGTGTCTGTTATTTTTACACAGCTAGGTGCATTGAGTGAGCGGGGTAAAGTCCGTCCATTTTCTAAAGGCAGTGATGGAACGCTATTGGGCGAGGGCTTGGGTACGGTTGTACTTAAACGCTTATCTGATGCTGAAGCCGACGGCGATAAAATTTATGCCGTTATTCGAGGTATTGGGCAAGCAAGTGATGGCCGTGGACATGGACTATTAGCACCGAGTGTGGAAGGTGAAGCGTTAGCTATTCAGCGCGCGTATAAAGACAGTGGTGTAGACCCTTCAACTATAGGCCTTATCGAAGCGCATGGTACAGGTATTCCGCTTGGGGATCAGACTGAAGTATCGGCTTTGGGTTCAGTGCTCGGTGAGCGCAAAGGCCCATTAGGCAGTGTTGCTTTGGGTTCTGTGAAATCGATGATTAGTCATTGTATTCCCGCTGCAGGCATTGCTGGCTTAATAAAAACGTCATTGGCGTTACATCATAAAGTATTACCGCCAACGCTATGTGACGAAGTTAATCCAGATTTGGCGATCGAGAAAACGCCGCTTTATGTGAATACCGCTTTGCGCCCTTGGTTTACCTCAAAAGAAAACCCTCGTCGTGCGGGAGTTAACTCGTTTGGTTTTGGTGGTATTAATACCCACGCGATTTTGGAAGAAGCGCCGTCACAAGCCAATAAACCTTTATATTACAGTACGCGCCCAGCCGAGCTTTTTGCATTGTCTGCGGCCTCTAAGGACGCCTTAGCTGATAAAATTCGTCAATTACAGCCGCTCGCTGATGCTCAAAATTACACAATTGCAGAAATGGCCGCTGAAGTTTGTCGTCAAGATACTGCAGAAGCCCAGCGTATTGCTTTTGTTGTAAAAGATCATGCTGATCTGACGAAGAAACTGGCTCAAGCGCTTAAAAAGTTAGAAACGGATAAAAAGGGGCGCTGGTCCACACGTAATGGTGTAGTTTTTAGTGATCAGCCTTTATCAGGGAAATTGGCCTTTATCTTTCCGGGAGAAGGCTCGCAATACCTGAGTATGCTCGAAGAGTTATCTTTAAACTTCCCAGAAGTGCGTGGTTGGTTTGATTTTTGGCGTGGCCTATATGGTGATGATCAGCAAGGCAGTAGCCGAACCGATTTGGTTTTTCCGCCAGAAATAGAATTAACGCCAGAGATTAAAAAGGCTTTAGAGCTACGGTTACATGATATGGATATTGGCTCTGAAGCCGTATTTGTTGGTAGCCAAGCGATGAATGGTTTACTCAAAGCCTTTGGTGTAGAGCCTGATGCAATGTTAGGCCATAGCACCGGAGAGTCCTCGGCACTCGTCGCATCTGGAGCTATTGATAATACCGATCTTGATCAGTTAGCTAAGTTTATTCGTGAACTTAATTTAGTGTATCAGCAAGTATTGGAAAGCGGCGGTATTCATACAGGCGCGTTGTTGACGGTTGGGGCATTGGAACCTGCTGTTATTGATCTGCATATTGCGAAGCTCTCATCTACTGTTTATGTGGCGATGGATAATTGCGCTAACCAGAAAGTTCTATTTGGTGATAAAGAAGCGATCGCGAGCCTACAAAAATCTTTAAGTGAGGCGGGTGGTATTTGTGTGCCATTACCGTTCGACCGTGGCTACCACACACCTTTCTTTTCGGCCGTGACGGACGCATTTCAGCAGTACTATGCGGATGTGGGTGTTAAAGCGCCTAAACTGCCACTTTACTCTTGTGCATCGGCGGGTCTTTTTCCAACGAAGCAAGCAGACGTTGTTAATTTGGCCGCAAGTCAGTGGTCAAAAACCGTTCGTTTTGCTGAGACAGTTACTGCGATGCATGATGATGGGATCCAATATTTTATCGAAGTTGGGCCTTCAGGGAACCTTACTGCGTTTGTAAATGAAATATTGGCGGATAAAGAGTATCTCTCTGTCGCAAGTAATATTCGTAAGAAAAGCAGTGTCGAGCAGTTTTTACTCGTGCTTGGACAGTTATATGTAAACCAGAAAACGGTTGATATCGAACGGTTATTTGTTGATAGAGCGTTAGACTCGGTTGATTTGAATAGTAATGTGCATCGTCGGGCATCGGGTATGCTGCTCGATAATACGATGCCGGTCTTGCATTTAACGGATGACGATCGAACACTTTTACAGACAATGGCGCCTGTTAATTATGATGCAGCGCCTGTTGTCAGGAATGATGCGCCGGTTCAGCCAGCAGGTTCAGAACCTGCTGTTCAAGAATCAGCCGTGCTTGATGCTGAGATGGAAAGTACGAATGCTGCCAGTGATGCTGTCATGGCCGATTATTTTGATTTGATGCGTGGCTTTTTGTCGCAACAAGAAACATTATTCTCCTCGTCTGTTCTGTCTGAATCTCAGGTGGAGGCAGACACTGAATACGCTGAAGCAACGCCTTTCCCGTTTCTGAGTGACATCCTTGAACATACGGAGCAGCACTTACGTGCCCGTTGTGAGCTGAATGTCTATCAAGACAAATTTTTACAAGATCACATTTTATCGGGTACTGTCTCAGAGCATGACTCAGCGCGTATGGGTTTATCCTGTGTGCCGATGATGGTCAGCCTTGAAATTATGGCTGAAGCTGTTGCTGCACTGACAGGTAATGTCGCGATAACAACGATTGAAAATGTTAAATCATACGATTGGATTGCATTGGATGATATGTCTATTGAATTGGATGTATCCGCGCAGGCCCTTGATGGCGATAACGGGCGCTTTAGTGCCGCTATTCATAGTCAGGGCGCGTTGATTGTTGAAGCTGAGCTTACCTTAGGGGCCGCAATGACTCAGCCTCGCCTACCTGATTTAGGCGCGGCTAATGGGTACCGTTG
>Ga0115007_10001499_pt1 | contig 15000 bp, 12 predicted proteins | sample ArcOceMetagenome_2_FD_87166 | JGI IMG/M metagenome (GOLD analysis project Ga0115007, IMG submission 87166) | Marine eukaryotic phytoplankton communities from Arctic Ocean - Arctic Ocean ARC135M Metagenome | ecosystem: Environmental > Aquatic > Marine > Oceanic | place: Arctic Ocean | collected... | reverse complement strand
TCCCTCTCACGTACGAGTCGTGGAGCTGGTACGGCACTGGACATTTTTGAACCAAAGAAAAAAATGGTAAAACAAAGATAAAATAGAGAAATCGAAATCGAAATGAAAAATGAAACTTGAAATACAAAAATACTAACACAAAAGCAGTATGTGACAAGTGACAAAGGGGTTAGCATATATCAAGCAAAAATATTTAATAAGCTAACCAGACCTCCATATACCGCTTCTAGCTAGTAGGTCTATAACGACCGCCAGTTCTCCAAAGTATCTAGTTCGAAAAGCACAAATGAAGTCTCTTCATTACCACCCACGTCGAAAAAGGCGTCGATTTTTAGTTATTCCTCAATCAGAGCGCGAGCTGTCCGAAATAGAAGAAGCGTATTGTGGCGGTAACGAACAAGAACATCAAGAAGCAGAAACAGAAACAGAAATAGAATCGTGGTCTCGTAATAAACGCAGGGATAATTTTTGGATTGATAATATGATTGCGAATTGTGGTATTGAGTCGTCATCGCAACAAAGTCGTTGTCGTCCATTGCCGTCGACTCAGGCTTTACTTTCAAATCCGAATATGAATATAACGACAACAACCAAAAAACAACCCATTTCTGATAATAAATCCACATCTTCGATCCATTCTTCGTCGTTATTGCGAAAGTTTTATAAATCCATTGGAATTAAAGATCCTAGTAGTAAGGATGGTACTACTAATACTACTAAAAGCAATAACGAGGATGATGATAATAATGGCGAGAAATCAACACGACGACGACAAGTAATAGACGAAATTGACGATTCTTTTCTAGCGACGTTGAAGATAGGTCATCATAACCGATACTTGAAACTTACTACTGATTCGCAACAGCAACAACAAACTTCTCGACGTACATTCGCACAAAGAAAGGAATTTAAAATTTTACGACAATTAGTTACCAAAGAACAGACCGCATATCGACTATCTTTAGATAAATTCCATGAACTACACAAGTTACGGTACATGATAGGATTCGGATCATCGTCGGATTCTATGGATGAAAAAACCACTACCACCAGCAGTAACAGGGCGAATAATTTTTGTCGATGGGCATGTGCCTATTCACAATCTATCAATCAAGAATGGAAAAATAATATGCTAGCAGCAATGATAGACGACTCAAATACAAGTAATAATAACTCGAAACCTAACAACATTAATCACGCATTGCCGAAACGGTATGGAAAGGTCCGACAAACTTTAGGCTTGCATTGTCAGGCGCGGCGGCAATCATCGTTGGACGTTCAAGATTTAACCTGTTCTATAGTACATGAGTCATTGCCAATATCTAAACCACATCCATCATCGTCGTCGTCGTCGTCGTCGTCGACGTCGACGTCGACGTCGATTTCGGCATTTTCAATGAATGATAAGAATAAAAGTAGCCATGAGCGAATTCCTCCACCTACAATAGAATTAGCCCCATCCATTGATCTGCTTCGAAACGATAAAAAGGCTCTAGAATTAGCGAGTCGATATTCAGCGACTATAGTTACCACATCGGAATCTTTAGAGACATTATTGCAACTTCCTGGGGAGTATTCTGCTAAATGGATGTTATTTTGTACGAAAAGAACAGTAGGGGTATTGAAAAAGTCTATCTCTGTGACTATCTTGGATATACCGCTAGCTCAGGCATTCTCCTCTCCTCGTGCATGTCTCGAAAGTGGACTCCAAGAAGGTCTTTATCAATTGTTTCAACAAAAACAACAGCAAGAGCAAGAGCAGGAACTTTGTGACAATAACACTACAGCAAAGGACAACGAAAAAAAGGATAATAAGTCATTTATTCCTTCCGTGACACAAGCAGTTTATAGTCTCTGGACTTTGCCAGGCAAGAACACGGCTGGTAGTAGTAACAACGCTACTAGAAAGCCCACTCGGGTACTTATTCGAACTCTCGTTAGATTGAAGGATTCGGCATCTAAGCTTCCGGTTCGTTTGCGAGCACATGTTGAATATTTTTCTTCATCTTCAATTATTCGTAACAATAACGGCGATGAAGATCACGATTTGGTGAGTCGTGGTGGTCGCAAAGAAATTCCAAGTAGTTATGAAACGAGTTTATGGATTTTGGACCAAGTTTTATTCGGACACAAAGTATCCTGTCTACAATACCGAATCAATCCAACGACATGTACTATTCTAGGTTGGGACCCGACCAGCATCGCACACGCATTTGCAGTATCTGGATCCGATCGTGATTCTAATAAATCATCATCATCCACATATAGTGGCCGTCACGGTCCATTAGATCATTGGGAATCTTTGATTCAACTGTTGCAGTCTATACCCTCTATTGACGTTTCGGACTGCCTTCTATGTTTACCGGGTCGTGTCGTCAAAACGAATGCTGTGACCGTGACCGAGATAGATAAAGGCGCTTCCTTGAGAGAGGAGATTACCACGGCCATTGATTATGATAGTGATCCTGAGATCCATCAACAGCAGCAGCAGCAGCAAATTCGCGTCGACCCATTTTCTGTCTCAGTGCACGCTCCATGTGAAGAGTCTTACGGTCGAATTATACGAAAACCACAACAAGCTGCTCCTAATTCACAGCTGCCATCCCAAAGATTTGGTCCTGCTACCGCAACAATTGACTTGGAGGATAATGTTCTGGATCAAGCAGGTGCTGTCATTCTTGGTGAACAGGCACTTCGAGATTGTCGTCGCGATTGGGAATGGAATAGACCGGGTCAAATACCAAATACATTTCCGGTAACAGACAAAGCATGAAGAAAATTGTTATGTTGACCACTTCTCGTCTTTCTTTATTTGGCAAGTCTAACAAAATAATCGTTTTATGAATATTTCTTTTATCCTATCAAATTAAATTAAAAAGGGGGGCTCAGAAAAGAACTGCTTTTAAAAAGAGGTAACACCTATTATTGTAGTATTGAATACATAATATTTTTATTATTTCATTATCAGTTTAGACACACAAGCTCAATTTTCACTTCAACCAAGACTTTCACTTTTGATGTAGAAATCGACTGTTCCGACACATACATGTTCAGCAATAGGTTCTTCTTCGGTAGCTACTGCGGTCGCAGCGGCAGCTACTTCATCATCAACTACTTTCATTAACATCCCCTCTTCCCTTGATTCTTCTTCAACGTGGACTTCATTAGATGCATCGTCCACCGCGACATCATGTTTCGCTACAGCTACGTCAACAGGTGCGATATCAGTCGAATCATCTAACTTTTCTGATGAAGCTTTCTTAAACAATGGTTGGTCTCGTATACTCCATACAAACCCAATTATGTTGAGTTTTTCCAATCGATCAGGTGACAAGAAGGAACTATAAATGATTTCCAAACGACAAAGAGAAAATGAAAAATAAATAAATGTAAGAAGTGAGTCGGCTCGGACAGTCAAACAAACAAACAAAAAGCACGCTTTGCTGTCTAAAAAAGAAAGAAAGACTTACTGCTTTCCCTTCTTGTGTAGCTTGAACTGCTCCCGCTGTTTCGCTACCCACTATTATTATAATATACGACCACGGATTGTTCACAATTTGGGACGTCGAGAAATATAAGTAGGCAGGAATTTTGTGTTAGATAACAAAAATAGGGTTTATCCCATAAATCGGCCAAGTCTTCATTCATGAATTTGTTTTAAAAGAAGATAAAATCTTACTTACCTTTCCGAGAGCTTTGTTTGGTGTATGGTGCTGAGGTACACGTGTATCTCCATATTTGTCCTTATACAACAACAATTCTTCGTACTTCGCAGTCCATTCAGGACGATTACGAATCCGAAATTGGAATCCAATTTCATCAAGTAACTCTTTGCGTTGTTTCGTAAGCGGAGTGGGCTTTCCCTTTGTGTATTCTTGGTATTGCTGACGCTGACTTGTGACCTGAATATAAAGTTAGTAGTTGTTTTGATTAAATCAAAGAGGGAAGAAGCAATATAATATATTAAAGTGAGTTGAGTTGAGTTGAGTAACGTCAAGTCGTCATACTATTCTTCTATGCATTCCAATAAAATAATAACACGTACCCAATCTCCCAACCCAGGAATTTCACATTGTCTAGGAACAAGGACGTGTCCATGGTCTGTCTTATATTCCTTTAATTTTTCATAATTTTTTTGCCAATGTTCTTCTCCACGTGTTGTAAATGCAAAACGGATACTTTCTAGGACAACAATTTTTTCTTCAGTTAGCGTAGATTCTGATGGATCCTTTTCACGAATCTTGTAGTCCTTTCTCAATTGAACAATAAATTGGTACAATTCCCGATGTTCCTCTTCTGTAGACTTCACGTTGACACTACCATTTTTAATTCTGTAAAGCTGTAACATTAAAAATAAACAAAACAAAAAGAATGATATCGGTAAGATAAATATTTTAAGATAAATATATTGAAAGTTTAAAATGATTTAAAAAAGTAAGGACGATCGATCGTTAACGAAATATTTTTATTCATTCTGATTCATTCATTACATACCATTAATTCAAAAAACATTCGATTCCAATGTGCTAATTCCTCGGGTGTACTTGGTTTTGATGGAACCTGCTTCAGCGCAGCAGCAGCAGGAGCAACAACAACAAGAGAACTTGCAGCAGCAATATCAATATCCAAATCTTCTTCTGTTGTAGCGATGATGGGAGTGTTATTATTGATCGCAACTACTGCTGCATTCGTGTCTCCTTCAGCAGCAGTAGCAGCAGCAGCTACAACAGCTTCTTCGGGGTTGGAATATAAGGCGTCGTGTTGTGTAGGCAATGTAGAATCAGCAGCATCAACATCATCATTAGCATCATCATCAGCAGCAGCAGCGCCTACTAGAGGAGCCATAGATTGAGAGATAATTGATAACCCATCTTTCTTAATCATATCCTGGTCTTCTTCAGTCATTTCCTCTACTCTACTTCTAGTACGTCGACCATCATCGCCATCTTCATCCGATGGCTCATTGCGTTTGCGACTTTCCATTATATATTGCTATCAGGGTTTGTAGATAGCTAGCTAGATTTCAGATAAAAGATTCTACGGGTAGCGGACTAGTTGCTTTGCACTGTTCTTGGCGGTTTGATTACCGGTACAAAAGAAAGTCTCACTATGACAATAGAGTTAGAGTTGTGGCTACTTCTTTTTGTTGTCATGTTCAGTTTAACTCTAACCTGTTGTGTAGCTAATGATGATCTTGAAATCTACTAATCACATTCTCACGATTCAGTAGCCCTACCAGTACGACGTGGTCCAGTTTGGTACAGATTTAGTTTCTTATCTGCCGATGCGTCAGTGGTGTCAATTTTGGATTTTGTGAAATCGAAATTGCGATTGCGACAACAACTCATCACGTTACTCATTCATTATTACTCATGTTACAAATACTACAGTCGGCAGAACAAGAGTTGTATTGTATATATATCGTAACGAATACGGTAACGATTCCGTTGAAGCAATTTTTCCAAGACAAGGATCAATAGGCGCCACAAGCAAAATTATATATAATGTTTCAAGGAATATTGAGAAAAGGAATAAGCGGTAGTATTATTGGAAGAGCGCATCAAGCTGCTGCTATTCAATTTCGAAAAGGGTTTGCAAATAATAGCAGGAGCTTTGATAATACAACATCATCGGTATCGATACTATCAGCTGTTTTAATGGTTACTACTGGTACTGGATGCATTATCGTGTGGAACAACAATGATAATGATAATGAGATATTGCCGTCATTCATGAAGTCGTCATCTTCGTTGTCGTCGATGATGACGACCACGACGACGAAACTAGATTATAATCGTACCGATGGTGTTGAAGAAAAACGCGAAGACGACGACGATGACACCACAGATGTTATTAATTGGAGTGGAACACATAAGGTTACTATAGCAAATAAAAATTATTGGGAACCAGAAAGTATTGAGGATGTTGAACGGATTGTCAAAGATTGTCATAAACGTGGTCAATCCCTTCGTCCAATTGGGTCGTCATTAAGTCCCAATGGTATTGCTCTGAATGGGAATGGAATGATAGGTATGGCAAACATGGACAATGTAATAGAAATTGATACAAAAAAGAAGACTATTACAGTTCAGGCAGGGATACCCGTAAGGGAGGTCATTGAAGCGTTACGACCACATAATTTAACTCTCCCTAACTTAGCATCTATTGCAGAACAACAAATGGGAGGATTTACTCAAATTGGTGCACATGGAACGGGAATGGCAATTGCACCAGTTGACCAATATGTAACAAAGTTAAAAATTGTAACACCCGGAAGGGGAACAATCGAATTAACAAAAGAAAAAGATGGACGACTATTCGAATTAGCTCGAGTGGGACTAGGACTTTTGGGAGTTGTAGTGGAAATTACGATGGAATGTATTCCAGCACATCTACTAGTTGAACATACATTTGTATTGACCCGAAAGGATGCCATAGCAAGGAAGGATCAGCTACTGAAGGACCATAAGCATACCAGATTTATGTGGATCCCGTACACTGATGCTGTTATTGTAGTCACAAATGATCCAATCGATCAGGTTTCAAATGAAACACCCCATAACTTGTCTGCATCTGGTACCGATGAAGAAAAAAAGAAACCTCTTGCAGATCTATTGAAAGAATTATGCATAGAAAATAGTCAAGAATTTTCATTTGATGATGCTAAGGGAATGGGATTTGGAGAGCTTCGAGGTGAGATATTATGATATTCGTCGTTGATAATATATGTCGAAACATTGACAAATACATTGTTTGAATAGTTCCTCGTTATATACTCACCGTGCTATTTTTTTGTCTTCAGATACTCTTTTAGCTTTTGCTCCGTTGGACGTGGCGCACGTCAAACGATGTAACAAAGCAGAGGCAAATTTCTGGAAAAGTAATGAAGGTTATCAAACACGTCCAAGCGATGAGTTGCTACAATTTGATTGTGGTGGTCAGGTAAGTGTTACAAAATAATTGGTGTCGCTATCGGTAGAACGTCAGTTTGTCAGTTGGTTTATGATCTTGGTATTATGACATAGAACATGGAAGTGAGAAGCTAACATTGTTTTATCAAACTTAACAAAATTAATTCGTGCGTCGTTTATTTATGAACCAGCAATGGGTGTATGAAGTTTGTTTCCCCTCCGGAACACAGGAAAATAATGACAACAGTGACATGACCTTTATGGAGGATCTTCTTCAAAAAATCGAGGAGAAGAATATACCTGCCCATTCACCTATAGAACAGCGTTGGTCTTGTGGCACATCCTCGCCGATGTCACCTGCCGCTGGAACAGCAGAAAGTCTATATACATGGGTAGGAGTTATCAACTATTTGCCGTCAGATGATCCTCAACAACGAAAAGATATTACGAAACTATTTAACACAGATTATACAGACCTAGTTCGTCGTATCGGACGGCCTCTAAAGGCAGTTAGTCACTGGGCAAAGCTGGAAGAGCCTACATCCGTGTGGAAGGCAGTTGAGCTCAAATCATTATACTTGGAACGTTTTCCGATAACTGAATTCAACGTTGCCAGAGGAATTTACGATCCTAATAACATTCTATCAAATCCTCTACTGGATCTTGTCCTTGGGAAGCCTATACCACATGATCAAGAATAATTCTTTAATTTAACAATATTATAGATCTACAGTAAAACTAAAATTTCAAAACAGCTACTTAGCGCTACTCGCCCCCTTTATGGCGCCAGAAGCTTCAACCATTTCCATGGTTGTCTTAAACATCGATGCATACATTTCAACGTCCACGATTGAGTCGTCGTCGTCCTCTTCGTCATCATTATTATCACCATGTGATTCGTTGTCGTTGTCGTTGTCTTTGTTGTCATCATTATTGTTATCACCATCGGATTCGTTGTCACCATCAGTGTCATCCTGACTATCTCGGGACTTCATTTCTTCAACATTTGCAGCATACGCTTCTCGGATTTTTGAAAGAGGTTTTCGCCAGTCCAAGTCGGATACGGATATATCTTCTCCTTCTGAGTTTGAAGCACTGTTTAAATTGCGAACTATAAAATTTCTAACCCAATCTACTGCACCCTCGGTACCTAACCACGCACCCATTTGTTCACTATTACAATATTCTATTGCTTCCTCTAACGGAGAACTTTCGTTTGCATCTTCAATCTCATCTGCATATTCCATTACTTTATTGAAAGTGTCAAAAAAGGCAAGGTAGTATGCACAGAAAATATTCGACTTGATTGCTGCTGCCAAATGAATCTCACATTTAGATTCGTTACTGCCTTCTTCTTTAAGGATTTTAAATGATACGTATTCTATCAATACAGCTGAGTATCGAATCCAAACAGCAGGATCGGTAGGTGAAAGATCTTCCCAAAGTCGTCTAGCGGATTCAGGTCGATTTGCTTCCATATATAATCGCATTAGCTGACATCGAGCGGGCGTGACAGGATTTTCAGATGAATCTAGTTCCATACATTCTATAAAAGATGTTCTTGCGGTCTTCATCTGTTGTGACTGCATTGATAGATTACCAAGCTGCATCAACAAGGATATATATTCCCGACATTGAGGTTGTGGAATATTTTTGTCATCGTCAACACCAAATTTTCCTTTACAGAGAATCAAAATGTTTCTACATCTTGAAGCTTTTATCTTAGCGTCTTTGTGCGCTTTGATATACGGATCTACATACCTCGTATCAAAATCATATACCAAATGAGCGGGTCTAGCTGCACCTTTCAGTTTCCAAGTTTCTGGTCCCTTCCTCCTCTTCTTATTTGGTTTCTCGTCTTCCTCTTCTTGACTTTTTCGTCGCTCTTCTTCTTCCTTTTTAACCAGTAAATCTTCTTCCACATCATCCCATTTTTCAAGTCTTTCTTTTAGTTTTTCAATTTGACGCTGAGTACGTTTGATATGTAAACGAATTTTCCCCTTTTCACGTTTTTCCTTGGAATCTCTAGCAAGCAATGCTGATCGACGTATTCGTTCCTCCTGCTTCTCTGTCATATCGCCTTTTCGTTGTTTTTCTGCCGTACGGATAGTAAAATCATTTGATGTCCAGCACGTTTGCGAGTCTCCACCTTTCTTCGCGCCTTTGCCGCCACCTTTGCCGTTACCGCTGCCACTGCCGGTCTTAGAACCTTTTCCTGCTTTACCCATGACTACGATGATTACGATTAATCTTACTGTTGTACACAATGTTGAACCAATAATGTTGATGTGTTATGATCGAGACGAATCAAAAGTACAAAGTTACTAGTAAAGTCAAAAAATGAATGGGGTAGAGAACTTCGTGGTTTCGCTCGTTTTTTGGATCGCGCGTCGTTAGACTCGCGCGTCCGCTCACTTGTCGGACAAATGAAAAGATTCAAACAGCAAGAAACCGTTTTAAGTTTGTTTCGCTGTTGCATAATGAAATGCATAAGAGTAGAAGGTAGAAGATCGACACAACAAATACGACATAAAAAAGATCGACAACACCAATTATACTTTGAAGGAATCAACAGAATCATTCCAATAACTACCAGGTACCAAAAATTGAATCATAGCAATAACAGAACGAAACCCCTACTTTTCTAGTATTCAACAAGCAACAATCGTCCGACAACGATAGAGATAGATACTACAATACTATGACTACGAATGTGCATACTCCCGGCGTTTCTGAGAAAGAAGGACATAGTAATAACAATCGAGATGCTGGAGAACGTCAAGGGAGATCTATCTCCCCGATCCGGCGAGTCAATGGTGACGGTAAATCAAAATCAAAATCACCAATGAGACAAAATAATCAACACCAAAGAAATGATAATAAATCAAGATCACCAACGAGAAATAATAATAATAAATCAAGATCTCCAACTCGAAGACACTACAACAATAAATCAAAGTCTCCAATCAGGAGGAAAAACAGCAACAAAAATCCGGCTGATATGACTGTGATTGTTAATCGTTGTGATTTGTGGGATTCAGCCGCACATTTCCAACCAGATGAATGCTTTCAGTTACAAAATCAATATCCAGTAGCACGTGTTCTTCCGTACCAGTTTTCGAACGATGATACTGCTGCTGCTGCTGCTGCTGCTACTACTACTCCTTCCAATGAAGTAGTAGCACCATCACATCCTTCAGTCACCGTGGCTCGAGTGCCACATCGTGTCGAATCTGTTGAATTCCCTGTAAAGAAACATGATGAATGCGAAAAGGATCAACATCGTTGTAATGTTATCGATACTTCTATACCAAACCCGCATGATCCTAATGTAGTACATGATAAGTACTGGTGCCAGCGTCGGTAAGTAGTATTAAAAAAAATTGCGTACATTTTATTTTGGCAACGAAAAAAATAAATAACGAAAATACCGGCGGGATTTTCCTCACGTAGTTTTTACATTCTCTCTTTTCTTTATAATAAAGGCGACTATTTTCACGCTTTGATCGTGGTATTCAACTAGATGCGGAAGGATGGTATTCTGTAACTCCTGAAATTATCGCTGATCATGTAGCGAAAAGAGTGGAAAATCTTGTAAGCACCTCCCCAGCCTTTCAGATGTATAATGGGGAGGGCGATGGAAAAGGAGTTGTTATTCTTGACGGTTTCTGCGGTATGGGTGGAAATGCAATGTACGTATTACGTATTCAAGCGATATAATGATATAATAGAATGATTCTAGAATGATTCTAGATTGATTCTTTCAAATCACTGATTTTTCTTATCCTTTGTTTATCGATTTTTACCCTTCTCCCACTCCCACACAGCGCCTTTGGAAAACTCTCATCCCATATTGTATCGAAGATTATATGCGTTGATACAGACCGATCGAAACTGCTCAAGGCTGCTCACAATGCTTCATTGTATGATATTCCAAGAGACAAGCTTATCTTTATTCAATGCAACTCAGTCTTTATTCTAAAGTATTGTTACAAAAAGGGAGAATTTATTCTCGATCAGCCACAAGCTAGCATGCCAAAGTACATGCCACCTCCCGTCGCGCCAACCACGCATGCAGGATATACTGTCGGTGGGTTGGATATGCTGCCTAGGCATATCGACCTGGCTTTTTTCGATCCTCCATGGGGTGGAATCGATTACGAAATTCTTGGTAAAAACGGATACGATCTCGAAAGGAATATGAAAATCTTAGTGAGTTTCGGTGAAGAGGATAACGATGACGGCGAGGAAGAGGATTCAAATGGAATTTCGGATGATTTCTTTGACACGTTTTCAACGCCAAAGCATAATCAAATGTCGAAGAAAGACAGAAAGAAAAACTTTAACAAGAAGACTGAAGGAGAATTTGTTAATGGCAAGGAATTGGTCAAGTTGGTAAGTTTAGATTTGTGATATACTATATTTATTAATCATTTCGCGATTGCATATTTGCGTACGAAATAAAACTATCAGGAGAATTGATCCTAAAACTCATATTTTCATTTGATTTGTTGATTATTGCAATACAAATTCTTATTATATTATATCCAGGCCGCAGAAGCAGTTCGTTCCCGTGTAGTTTTGCTTGATTTGCCTAGGAACTCTAGCAAGAACTCACTAGGAATGTGTGCGCTGAACGCAGGATACCGTGGAAATATGAAATTGGAAGAGCATTATCTCAATGGTCGTTTGAAAACTGTTACGGCGTATTTAGGAAGTGACTATTGTGATTTAATCAATGAGAGTGATGCGGTCAAAAATACGCCGACAACGTCTTCTGATAATGATCAACAGCCATAAAATAATGAAAAACTTGGTGGACGAAAAAAATAATACTATAAAGATAATCCCAATTCATTTTATTATGTTTGTTCTTATTAACTTGTTAGACTCACTCAATTATAAATAAAATAAAATAAAATCGCCTGCTTATCTATACTACCTGACTGAAACAATATTTTTACCACAGATACTGTATAAAGAATAAGTTTTAGGGAAGAAAATATCATCTAAATGTTTACAGTGCTATGCTGCTACAAAATAGCCAACAAGGTAGATGCATATGTATACAAGTACTTTATAATATGCTAATTCCTTATTGCATGCATTACTGTATTTAGTAAAAAAAATAACAACCTTTTTAGTTTGAGGTACAGTGTTGTAATGTAAAGTAACATAGCGAACAGCCCTTAATTGCTGCTGATACTGTAATCAATCACACTAATAGAAAGATAAATGACAACTATTCTTCTACCATTTGCATCAAGCTTTTGACCTTCTTGCTTGGTTCTTTTGTGAGAGAGCAGATATCATCATCTATCTGTAATTGTCAGTGACTGGATCCAGTCTTGAGTTATCACTGTGTGCAATTTCAGACATGGATAATGAATAATTACACGAACCCACAAACAACAACGGGCCTAAGTAAATTGGGCGCGTCAAGAATAAAGTGTCAAGTCAAAAAAAAGATGAGCCATCGTCATGATGTGAGAAACCAATTTTCTCAATCACATAATAGAACATAGACATGTCACATGATCCAAGTTTTGTTGTCGTTGGAATTACTTTTCCATTGTCTACCTACCTCGTCATAAAAAGTAAATAAACTAAGATTGAACCAGAATTGAAATTGAAACTGAAACAAAAACACACGATGATGCTAAGAACTATTGCTTCTGGTCGACTGGCGGTTGCTTCGACTGCTCTTGTTCGAGAGTCTCGTCGGACCGGCATTACCTCCTCTTCCAAAAACTCAATGTACAGAATGTCTCTCAAAAGTCTTTCCTCGACGACGACGTCGATGACGCCGACATTATCATATTATGCTCGCTTCCAATCGACTGCTTCCTCGGCTGTCATGGAAGAAAAATCCACCGAACCGTCTCCATCTGCTGCTGCTGCTGCTTCGAAATTATTTGTTCCCACTGCTGATAGAAAGTACGAATATTTCACCAACATAGAGTTCACAAAAGAAGGTGTTGCTATAATCCGATTTGACTGTCCAAATAAGGTTAACACCATTAGCTTCGCATTGTCTGACGAAGCTAGACAAATGTGGAAGGGAGAGATCGAAAACAATTCCGATGTCAAGGCTGTCGTATTTTCATCAGCGAAACCTGACATGTTCATTGCTGGTGCAGATATTTTCGATATAAAAAGGATAGAAAATAAGGATGATCTTGTCGGTTTGATTGAAGAAGGAGTTAATTTCTTCAAACATATGCGAGCGAAGAAAGTTCCACTGGTCTGTGCTATCAACGGACCTGCTCTTGGTGGTGGTCTTGAATGGGCCATGTGGTGCGACTATCGAGTTTGCTCGGATTCACCTAAAACCAAGGTAAGAACTGGGATATTATTGTCAATTTAAAAACTAGTGCTTATATTTGACGAAAAAATGATTTTGTCTATTTGATAAGTTGGCGGAGTTAAATAATAATATATACACACACAGTGACACACAATGAAACAATGCCTAATCGATATTTTGTTTGGGTTTGTTTTTCTTCCTCTTCTTTCTATAATAATGATAATTTTTCTTCTTCTCACAAATCTGTGTACAAATTACAGCTTGGACTACCAGAAGTTAAGCTCGGATTACTTCCTGGATTTGGTGGAACCCAAAATCTTCATGAACTTGTTGGTCTTCAAAATGCTATGGATATGATGTTGACGGGAAAAGATATCCGGCCACATAAAGCCAAGAAAATGGGACTTGTTGATTTAGTTGTTTCTCCACAATCCGTCGAAAAAGATGCTATCCAAAGTGCTGTCGATATTATCAATGGGAAACTCAAACCGAAGAAAAAAGCTAAATCATTTATGAATCGTCTTTTAGAAGACACCTCGATTGGACAAAAGATCATATGGAATCAAATTGATAAAATGGTTCAAAAGAATACAAACGGCAATTATCCCGCACCTAATGCCATCATTCGGTGCGTCCAACATGGGATTGCTGATCGTTCCACTAGATTCGAAAATGAACGTAAAGAATTCGCAAAACTTGCGGCAACTGATGAGTCGGAGGCCCTAATTGGAATTTTCGATGGAATGACTCAAATGAAGAAAAATCCATTTGATAATAATGTCGCGGTCCCCGTGAATACAGTTGCTGTTATGGGCGCTGGTCTAATGGGAGCAGGAATTGCACAAATTACTGCCGAAAAGGGTATGTCTGTCCTTCTCAAGGATCGTAATGACGCGGCTATTGAACGGGGGGGATCCTACATGAGGGATAATTGGGACAAAAAATTGAAACGAAAACGCATGACAAAGTTTCAACACAATTTGAATTCTTCCAACGTAGTTGGCTTGACTGATAACAATCCCAATTTGGTGGAGAAACATTTTGGAAATACAGATATGGTAATTGAAGCCGTCTTCGAAGATTTGGACTTGAAGAAGAAGATTGTTGCAGATATCGAGAAAATTACACCAGACCATTGTGTATTTGCTACCAACACGTCAGCAATTCCTATTGGTGCTATTGCTGAGGGCTCGAAACGTCCCGAAAATATTATTGGTATGCATTATTTTTCGCCGGTACCTTCCATGCCGCTCTTGGAAATTATTCCACACGAAGGAACTAGCGAAGCTACCAAGGCAACTGCATTCAATGTTGGAACAAAGCAAGGGAAGACTTGTATTGTCGTTAAGGATGTCCCTGGTTTTTATGTAAACCGATGCTTAGGACCGTTTTTGGTTGAAGTTTCCGCTTTAGTTCGTGATGGTGTCTCGTTGGAAAAGCTAGACAAGGCCGTCTTAGACTTTGGTATGCCCGTTGGTCCAGTTACTTTAGCTGATGAGGTGGGTATTGATGTCTCTTCCCACGTTGCTACCTTCCTATCAAATGCTGATTTGGGCGTTCGCATGGACGGTGGAGACATTACTCTCATGGAGAAAATGATTAGCAAGGGATGGCTTGGTAAAAAGTCGGGACAAGGATTTTATACGTACGGCAGCAAGAAAAAGGGCAAGACCATCAGTCCCGAGGTGCAGGCATACGTCAGGAGTTTTGTCAAACAGGATCTCAACCTTGACAAAGAAGAAATTCAGAATAGAATTATCTCAAGGTTTGTAAATGAAGCTG
>Ga0115007_10001498_pt1 | contig 15000 bp, 18 predicted proteins | sample ArcOceMetagenome_2_FD_87166 | JGI IMG/M metagenome (GOLD analysis project Ga0115007, IMG submission 87166) | Marine eukaryotic phytoplankton communities from Arctic Ocean - Arctic Ocean ARC135M Metagenome | ecosystem: Environmental > Aquatic > Marine > Oceanic | place: Arctic Ocean | collected... | reverse complement strand
TTTCAATTTTTTGTTGAATACATAAAAAAATAGATTGTAGTTAATAAAAATTAGAGAATAGTAAATATAATCTCGAGAGAATTTTGATAAAGTGTAAATAGAATTAATTTGTGTTTGTATTTTTAATTTCTCTCAACATAATAGTTTCTATGCTGTCATTAGACCATTTTATATTTTTGTGAAATTGTTTTTTTGGATAATAAAGTTATATAATTATTAATAATTTCCTCAAGAAAAATAGAGTTTTGAACCTGTGTAGACGAACCATATAAAGCAAGAGTTCCAGATAATTTTTTATTTTTATTTTTCGAGCATATTTCAACAGAATCAATCATATTTTGACAAAAAATTTTACAATTCTCTCTTGAATGAAGATTTGTGATACATAAATGAAATGCAGAAGGGTTTTGCATAACGCTCAAGTTCCATCCTTTCTTCTTCATTTCATCTAATACACTATAAATATTCAATGTACATGATGTAAAAGCAATAATATTTAATTGTGGTTCTCCAACAATTTGTATAGTATTTTTTAATATACTGTTTTGATTGAAAAAATGACAAATAAATAATACATTATTACGAATATTACTAGCATAATGAATATAATTTTCTCTCCCTGTAAATAACAAACTGGCCCATGTCGCAGCAATCAAACCACCAGATTTTGAACCCATCATAGTTGGTGTTGCATATATACCACCGTTCCAATCTTTTTGTATAAAATGTTGATGTTGCTTATAAGAGTGATTCTTAAACAATAAAACAGATGAACCCTTGAAACTATAACCGTATTTATGCGTATCTACAGATATAGATGTTACCCCAGGAATTGTAAAGTTAATCCATTTATATTCAGGTAAAAAGGGAATAAGAAATCCTCCCATACAGGCATCAACGTGAAATCCGATATTGTATTCAATAGCAACTTTGCTCATACCCAAAATAGGGTCAATCAGCCCATACGAATAATTAGGAGCAGAAGCAACAATACAAATGGTATTTTCATCAATATATGGTTTTAACAATTGTTTTACTGCTTTGTATTGAAATACACTAAAATCAGTTAGTTTCTGTGTATTTATTTTTCTCAATTTAATATTAAAATAGTGACATGCTTTATCAAATGCTGGATGAACACTATCAAACGCAACAATATTTGGTTGATTAATATATTTCTCTTTTCGTGCATAATCACGATAAGTTAAACAGGCAAGTAATATACTCTCTGTTCCACCGTAAGTAATATTACCACAAGTATGTTCATCACCATGAAACATTTTAGAAACCATAGATACAACATCAATTTCCATATTTCTTATTTGTGGGAATAAATCAGGATGAAGAGGATTAGTACAAGAGAATTTTTCAAATATTCTCGCACATTTCTTATCATGAAGTTTATCTCCTAAATAAACAACACCGGAAACCTTACTTATATCCTGTTCTTCATGAGTCATAGATTGTATAATTCCATTAACTTCAGATGTTGTTTTACTAATAGTTGGTATTTCATCAATAAACCCGTAAGTTGACTCATTACTAACATTCAATGAATTCTCTAAATCACAAGTAATATTTTTCAACTTTTTACGTATTCTGTTTCCAATCAAAGGGAGAGAAATCAAAAAAGATGAAAGAGACAAATTATTATATATGTCATTTGCTACAATAATTAAACAATGTAAAAATATGAAGATATAAGGTAATGTTAATAAAAGTATTTTATTTTCATTAATATATGTTAAAATTATGTCACACATAGAAAAAATAATAGGTATAAAAGTATTAAAAATTAAATAATCAAATTGTGATGTTTCTTCGTAATCTAACGCATCCCAATTACTTCCAAAATAATTATATATTGAAGAATTAGTAAACTCACCTAGTTCATCTAGTCTACCCATTCCGCACATTTTAAAAGAACCGTTAAAAAATGGAATATTTTTATTTTGTAAAAAAGTCATATAACTATTTTAATATTAAAAATTTAAATAGTTAAATAAGTATATTTTATTTTTATCTTAAAATAAAACATATGAACAACGATAAATTAAATAATATTATTATAAATAAAATTCCGTCAAAAAGAAAAAGAAAAAGAAAACAAAGAACCATGCGACTATTTCACAAAAAAAAGAGATATACAAGTAAGCGAATAAAACCATTGCGTTCAATCTTAAAAACAAGTAAAAACTATAGAAATCAAAAAGGTAAATATAGATTAAAATATAACCCCAGATATACCATAAAACAAAATAAACCATACGTGAATAGGCAAGTAAACAATAATGTAAATTTCAACTTAGATAAAAATAGAATTAGGTTATATCAAGTTGAAAATTAGATAGAGATAATTAAAAATAAATAAAAGATAAAAATAATTATGTTAATTTACAATAAAAATTATCATAATTAAACATTTCTCTCTTTGAACTTTTTTCAAGACCCCAAAAACATCCAGGAAATCCAATAAACTTTAAGATACTCTAACCTTTGGAACCTTTCTTGTTCCTTTACCATATTTTTTCTTTGCAGTCTTTGCGAGTTTTAATGCTTTGCTTCCTTTTTTACAACCTTTTTCCAAAATATGAAAATCTATAGCACTGGATTTACCACCTGTAACAGCACTTGCTAAACGAGCACGCCCCCAAGAATGAGCAGTTTGATTTGGACGAGAACCAGAACTATAATAAGCACCTTGTCCTTTTTTAACAATCTTTTTTAAAGCATATACACTACAACCAGTTTTTTTAGATATTTCTTTGTTAACAACAACGCTATCAATATCATAAATATTCATAGCATTTTTAACGTGTTGTGAAACTTTGCTTTTATAAGATTTTACACGTTTTCTAGTAACATATTTTCCTTTTTTATATGCCTTTCTGGATTTCTTCAATTCAGAGGCAATCTTTTTCTTATCTTTTTTTGTTAATCGTTTTGGAATATATTTTACAGGAACATTCATTTTCATTTATACAAAGGAGAGAAAATTTAATTAAAATGTATTATCCTTTTTAAACATTTACCATAACCCAAGTTTTTTATAATTTTGCGTAAAATAAAAATGATAAAGAAGAAATGCGATTAATCCTAATTTAACATCTGCTAACAATACAAGAAACGCATTTTTATTTTTTGTAAACGCCAAATAAGAAAAAGTCAAATATAACATAGCGTGAATAGGTCTTAAATCGTTCCACCAAATTTTATCACCAAATACTTCAGCTCCTGTTTTACGACTATTATTAAAATATATAGTAAGCCACCCTATTGCTGGAATAAGAGCAATTGCTCCTAAAATAGGTAAATAATCAATAGCGTGTAATGTAACTTGTCTAGCAAGAAGAACTAAACCTAAACGTATACCAAGACATCCAATAAGAAATCCAATAAATCTTTTTTGAATAGTATTTAATTTCAAGATTCCCAAATTCATCACAATATTATAAGAAGATAAAAATAAAATTGATTCGTTTTGAAAATAAAAATAGTAATTAGAAAAGAATACAGGTCGTTTGTCAATACGTAAACACAGAGACACACAGAGACACATATAAAATGACTTCATATGTCAAGTTTTTGAAGAAAAGAAGTTCACCATTTAATTTATTGCCAGTTAATAAATATAAAAAATGTGTTGAAGTTTATCAACAAGGTTATGGAATTACAAGCAGTGAAAAACCATATATTAGTACATCTGGTCTATCTAGTTGTATCGCAATTGTCGGATATTGTAAAGAAACGAACACAGCATTTATCATTCACGCAGATACACATTCATTAATTCATAATAATATTGGAAATGTTTACTATCAGTTGAATAAAAAATTATCTCAATCAGAATCAGAATCAGAATCAGAACCACAATCTGAAACACCAAAAACATTTGATATGTATTTATTTGGTGGTAATTTTGGAGAATCGTCTGAAGAATCTGCGGAACAAATAAAACAAGAATTTAACAAGTTTAATCGTTTTTGGCGTAATAAAATAAAAATAATCTTTCACACATCTTTTATTAATAGAAAAATAACAAATATTTGTATTAATTCAAATAATGGAAAATTCTATAATATTGAACCAATGAACTGTATTCTATGTAAAAATAAATCTTTTATGAAATCTTTTGAGATGCAATGTATATTAAACGCAAATAACAATTACAAGTCAATAATACTGTATAATTAATAATTTCACAATATTAAAAAATATTTTTTAATTCTCTCTTTCAATATTTTTTAATTCTCTCTTTGAATAAAATTACAAACTTATATCATAATCATCTCTTTCAAAGAAACATCTTCCATCTTCATTCCACGATACACCAATTGTAATAATTTGGACACCTGAATCAACTGCTTCTTTAACAGCTGCTTTATAAATTGGGTCCATAACAGATGTTTGAAAAACAATACTATCACTTCGTTGTATAACATAACACATATAAGTTTCATTCATAGTAGTCTCAGAAAGAATCTGTAATTCTTTAACATGTTTCAATGCTCTTGGACTAACTACATCATTTTTCTTTTTTCTATAACCATCTGGAAAATATGAAATCTTCTCACAAAAATGTTTATCTTTAAAATTCATTTTTTTTCGGTCCTTATCACTAGAATCTACATAATCTGCCAACGGAACATTTTTAACCTCTAAAACAAATGGATTATTATGACAAGTAGTTCCAGTAAAATCAAATCGTGAGTTCATAATTGTCACTTCTCTCTGAAATTGTAAAGCAACTAACTTTTCAAGCATATCTTTTTCTAAACATTTTTCTACAATAGTTTCCGCCAATTTTGGATGAATTCCAATTAATTCTTTATGATTTTTCTCTGGTTCTTCAAACAATGCCAAATAAACAACATAACTACAAACCCGTTTATCTTCACCAGATTTTCCTGTTTTCTGAATAGGTGTTACATAAACATTACTTCCCGCTTCACATAAACCACAGCAACCGAGTGATGGACAATGTGCTTGAAAAACAACATCAGGAGATTCTTCAAAATACGCATCAGCAACATAAGGAGTTTTACATGTTTTAGAAGGTCTATGTAATATCTTTGCTTTGCGTAGATTTTCCAACTTTAAAATCTCCATGTTTTTACAAATTTACACACAAATTAACAATAAAATATTCTTCAATTTTATTTATCATTTCTCTCTTTAAGAAAAATATCGTTTTGTATGAGTAATAAGATGTCCCCCATGATATCCTAAAGTAAATACGGCAAGGGCACCCAAAAGAGGATAAACAATAGCATTACTTTGTTTTCCATAAATAGCAACATAACCAATAAGAGGAGCAAAAAATAGTAAATGTGCTAAATAAATCATATAGATTTGTAAGTTGATACCTGTTTTAGATTTTACCCCGTTTAATTGTTTCATAGGTTCATGAGGTGGTGGTTTAAATAATCCTGTAAAAGAACTGCTACCTCTTTCAAGAGGGAGAATATTGCAATCAAACGCCCAGTCATACCATGCCATAGCAACATAAGCAATAACAAAGATAATAAATAGTGTTAAAGCAATCATCCAGTTACTTTCAAATTCAGGTTTATATAGAAAGATAGCCATAATGATGAGAGAAAAGATAATACATTTTATATTAAAAGTAAATGGTTTTCCATGAAATAGTCCTCCGGCCATAATTATATATTTTGAAAAGAAAGTATTTTATACTAGATTACTTTTTATATTTTTTGACCTAAAAACTACTTAAATATACCTCACTGTATTATAGTGTGAAGGAGCACCATCAAGTTTTTAGCATACCATTTGGGGAAAAACATGCAGCAATTCGTCTATTAAAGTAAATTCTAATTTAGTTTCACATGAATGATGTGAAAATGTTGTGCTCAAGAAAACATATATAATGTATGGTTTATAATTGTTGAATAAATTGTTGCCCAATGTGGCATCAATCGCCCCCGTAGCTCAGTTGGTTAGAGCGTGGTACTTATAACATTACATGTGGTGTTATGCCTTTGAAGGTGAGATTCCTTCGTTTGTACATTGAAGCAATGCCAAGGTCATGGGTTCGAGCCCCATCTGGGGCATTGCCATAGGGTAACATAATAAATTCTAGTTTCTAAACCAAACTCGCCATAGCTCAGTTGGTAGAGCGGTCGACTGTAGTGGTAAATTAACAATCTGTTCTCGATTGGTCCCTGGTTCAATTCCAGGTGGCGAGATTAAGACACCATGGCGGAGTGGTCTAACGCGAGGGATTTAAGACCCCTTCTCTTCGGAGGCGCAGGTTCGAATCCTGCTGGTGTTATCGGTCCTGAGTAAGACTATAAACTTCTCAAACTAACTCAAAAACGTCACCGTGTCCGAGTGGTCTAAGGAGATGGATTTAAGCCCCATTGGACTTCTGTCCGCGCAGGTTCGAATCCTGCCGGTGACAACATGCCTCATTAGCTCAGTCGGTAGAGCATATGGCTTTTAACCATAGGGTCACGGGTTCAAGCCCCGTATGAAGCTTCCGCCTGGGTATGCAATAAAACTACCCAAACATGGAAATCTTACAGCAATCATTCTATTGCACAAAACTTTTAATTTGAATTCGCATCAACAAGATTTCCGAAATTCTTTTTTTTTCTCGCTTGTATAGCTCAGTTGGTTAGAGCATTCGGCTGTTAACCGAAGGGTCAGAGGTTCAAGTCCTCTTACGAGCGCCATTTGACTTCGTAGTGTAGTGGTTATCACCCCGGTCTTTGAATCCGGCAACCCGAGTTCGAATCTCGGCGAGGTCTTAATAATTTTATAATTCATTAACAGTAAATTAACAGTAAAAAGCCTCCGTGGCGCAATTGGATAGCGCATCCGCCTTCTAAGCGGGAGGTTGCGGGTTCAATCCCCGTCGGAGGTATTTATGGCTCGGTGGTCTAGTGGTATGATTCTCGCTTTGGGTGCGAGAGGTCCGGGGTTCAATTCCCTGTCGAGCCCAATTGTATTGATAAATTCAAATGCTTTCTTGGTGTAAATGGGAGCACATTTGCTTGTGGTGCAAAAGGTTGGGGTTCAACCCTTGAGAAAGCAATCATCGCCGCTGTAGCTTAGGGGTAGAGCGTCAGTCTTGTAAACTGAAGGTCGGAGGTTCAAATCCTCCCTGTGGCTAACCTTTAATTAAATAAGTAAATAATCAATTACTTATTTAATTAATTAAATTCAAAAAATCCCACAAATAGACATAAATATTTTTTCATAGTTTTTTTACACCACTATGTTTCTTACCTTTCATAGATTTCTTTGCGTGTTTTTTAGAATGTTTTTTTGCTTTCATAGATTTCTTTGCGTGTTTTTTTGCTTTCATAGATTTCTTTGCGTGTTTTTTAGAATGTTTTTTCCAAGTTTTTCTTTTCATAGTTTTACGTTTTCCACCAGATTGTCCTAACATAAAATCAACATAATCTTCTGGGTCCATAGAATTTACATCTCTTTGTGACATGGACATATCTAAATCTTCGTCAGCCAATAATGAATTATCAGGATTTACATCGGTGCTCATTCTTTGATTCAAACTTTCCAATTCAGGAATACGAAAGGTTGCTTCAGTAAAAGAAAATCTTCCACGCATTTCACCAAGTTCATCACCAGATAATTTGCTTTCAAAGTTTTTAATTTTATCTTTTAATTTTCTCATTTCATTTTTTACCTTTTCAATATCAACTTTACGTTGTTCTATTTTTTTCTTATACATTTTCATTTTTTTCTTTTCATCTTTTAATTCTTTTTCCAATTTGTCTTTTAATTCTTGTGTGTCAGCATTTCTAAGTTGACGTTTAATTAATTTAATGTTACCTTTCATAATTTCTTTTTCATCTAATAAAGTAGATAATTCTAATAAAAATCCAGTATGTAATCCAGTCTGTAATCCATTAGAAGTTCTCCTGTGTAATTTTGATTTTATATTTTTATACAATTGATACATTTTTGGTAATTGAGTGATAGCATCATTTTGTTGAGCAAGGGAAACAGACATTATATATTTACACTACAAAAAAACCAAAATAGAAAAGAAAAATGCTTAAATATAAATCAAATACAATAATATATAATAATATGTCAAATTCAGTTGAACTAGATAACGTATTAACTAAAGTAAAAAACGCAGAAGCACCAACAGTATCTCCAATTGTAAAAAATATCGTAAATGAAATTTTTACTCGTCTTGGTGGTCGTGAGGTAAACCCTCAAACTTTGATGACTATTGTAAAATATGCAATGGAATCAGTTGAAGTAATAAAGATGAAAGGTTCTGAACAAAGAGAAATGGTTGTAGATATTGTTCAAAAGGTAATTATTGATGCTCCTATTAGTGATGAACGTGAAAAATTATGCTTAGATATGATTGAAACAGGTGTTTTGGGACAAACAATTGACCTTGTTGTAGATGCTACTAAAGGAAGACTCGATGTAAATAGTGCTGTAACATTAGCTGAAAACTGTTGTCTATCTTTTTTGAAAACCCGCAAGAAACAACGCAAAATATAGTCATTAATTAAATTAATTTATATATTTAAAAATAATAATGTAATTTATATATTTTATTATGTTTTATTACGAAGCAAGAAAAAAACAGGTAAATTACTTAATTGACAAAATACTAGACTATATTAATTCATTAAATATAGACTCAAATACTATTGGGTTTGGAATAATAATTATACACTATTTACTAATTATTTTTATTGCAACCTATTTAGTTTTTGGTAAAAATAACAAATATTATTATATTAGTTTAAGTATATTTTTATTTAGCATTCTTATAAATCTATATTTTAATTGCTGTCCAGTTTTAAAAATAGAGAGAAAATTAATAAATGAACCAAAATGGGCTGGTCTTTATGAAATATTACGTTTTTTTAATATTGAACCAAATACTAATAATATAAAAATATCATTCTGGTCACTTTGTATTATATTATTGACGGTTGTTTCTTTTAAAAAGTATTTAAACACAATATTTAGTTAAACTATAATGTGTGACCATACAAGGAATACATACAATGAATTAAAAAAAAAATTAAAAAAATATCGTTTCACACATAATTTAGCAGGAAAATATTATGGTTCCCTTTACCAGCGATTAACAATCCCTACAATCATTATTACAGGTGTTGTTTCTATGGGAGGTTTTTTAGCTTCTTCTGAGATTATTAGTGAAAATGTAAAAAATGGTTTTACAATTACAGTAGGTGTTCTCGGGTCGATTTCAACAATTATTCAATCTATTTTACATTCTTGTGAATACGCAACCAAAAAGAAAATGTTTGAACAAGCAGCAGATGAATATGATAAATTAATAACAAAGTTAGATTTTATTAACAGTTGTCGTTATAATGGAATTCAAGAACAAGAAGATTATATGACAAACATGAATGAAATGGAAGAAGAAATTTTGAAAATTAAAAGCAATTGTAATTATTTACCTCCTTTATTTATTATTGAAAAATGGAGAAACAATAAACATAAAGAAGAATATGAAGATAGTAAAAAATCCAATGAGAGAATTAAAAATACAAATATAAATATTGAAAAACACGCAAGTAACAAAAACAATGTAGATGATTTTTTATTAACAACAGATGTAAAGAAATCATCACGAACCGAAAAAGTTTAACCGATTAAATATTATTAAACTCCATTATATTTTTTATCTTTTTTATTTGTTTGTGCTAAACTACATAAACGTTTATTATGTTTTGAAGTTTTTTTGTGCCAGTAAAAATTACATTTTTTATACAAACTATTACTGTAATTCATACAATCAATCTTTTTTGTATGTAATTTTTTTGTTAATTTTCTTGTTCCTCCTTTGCTTAATTTATTATTATTTTTCTTTAATTCATTGGCAAAAAATTTGGCAAAATAATCCATAGTACAATCTCTTTCAGGATGCCATTGAACCCCATAAAAAGGATAAAATCTTCCTTCAATAGTAGATACAAATGTTTTTCCTTTACGGTCTTTATTTGTAGATACAATTTTATAAAAGTTGTTTATATTTTTATGGGTTTTAAATTTGTATGGACTAATTCCCATTTTATGATTATTTAAAGTACATTTCTTAACGCATAATTCCTTTTTAAATTGTTCAGGCATATCTTTAAACAATTTACTTTTCTCACCTTCTTCTGTAACATCAAGATTTAATATTAAATTATCAAAAGAATCAAAATGAGTTAGTAAATCATCTAAATTGTCTTGACCATCAGCAATAATTACCATTTGTTGCATTCCCATACAACCACCCCAAATAGGAAAATAATTACCTTTGTCATTTTCTTTCATAGCTAAGTTAAGAAATTCTTTACAGCATTTATAGTAAGCTCTTGAATTTAAAGCAAACGCACCACCACTTGGAAAATATAATCCATTTACTTTTGACATATACTTTTTAGGGTTTTTTGTAGTATATGGAATAGGAACAATTTGAATACCTTGGCGTTTAAGCCAATTAATATGTGAAGAAGCAATGTAAGAATCTCCACATACACTGTAAAAACGTTTATCAGGAGATAGTGGTACAGTAATCATACCAATAACTTTATTGACCGTTCCCATTTTGTTACTAGTTTTATTTTTTCTAGTTTTATTTTTTCTAGTTTTATTTTTTCTAGTTTTATTTTTTCTATTGCTAGCGTGTTTCATTTTATATATATTATACGTGGAAAAAAAATATATATAAAATTATTAACGAATTATAAAATTATATTTTTATATAATAATGAATTATTGGGTTTCTATTTATACAAAAAAATCTGTTGAAAGTTTTGAAGTTCACGAAAACGATAACTTTAAAATAATTTTCAAAAAAGCATGTGTTAATCCTGAAAAGGCATACATCCGTTTTGTTTCGTCAACTGAAAACAAAACAGGTTATGACAATTTTTTTTCAAACGAATTTAAATCTACAATGTCCTTACATTTTTTAAATTATTATTTTGAAGGTATTTACACAACAAATAATCATGTTATTTTACTATTAAATTAGGTGTTAAATTAAAAATATTTATTTATTATAATATTTATTAAATTTTGTATATTTTGTATTGTATTATTAAATAAGATTAGCTTATGTATTTTTTCTTTAGGATTAATTTTCTTACCCATAAAATATGATTGTATTGCTTTTAATAAATTAATATAAACTGTAAAAAAGTCCCTTTCAGTTTTTATATTAATTTTTTTGTCAATATGTAATGTTTTAATAAATGTCTCAAGTTTATCTGGTGTTACTATACTTATTAAATTTTTAGGTAAAAAACAACATGTCATATAGTATATATAATATATGTGAGAATCAATGTAATATTATACGATAAAATAATTTAAAAAAAAATGATAATATAAATAAAATGGATATAAAATTAATAAAATTATTATATAATAAATAATAATGCCTAAATGCGATATTTGTAACAAGAATAAAAATAATAGTTTTATATACTATCATTGTAATCACATTAATTGTTTTTCATGTATAGAATCTTTCCATATTTCTAAAAATTGTAAACATTGTAAAAATTCTAATAATAGTAATTCTAATAATAGTAATTCTAATAATCTAGATTTTATTAATAGTTCTCAATATCTTTCACTAACAAACAAAGAAATGCGAAATTACAATATATTTCTCTAAAATTCTCTTCCACTTTTCATTTGCTTGCTCAAAATAGAGATATACGTAATTTGTCGTTGCATCTCATTTTTCTGACAAAAATTTTTCAATTGCGGATAATCAGAAACATAACAGCTGTGTCGTGAAATCCAGCGAAATCCGTCGCTTTCAAGTGATACATCAAAAACAACGTACGAGTCATCATGAGACTCTGTTATAAACTTGTGAATTGTCCAAGACCTCAACATGATTACATGGATTATATAAAACATGCGACCATATTAGTATTTCAATTTTTATTTAAAACACCGTGGCCGAGTGATTAATGCGATAGCCTAGAAAGCGATTGGGCTCTGCCCGCGCAGGTTCAAATCCTGTCGGTGTCGTTTATTTCATTTGATATTTCATGTGGAATCAAATATCAAATACTTATTTAAAGTGTAATCATAATATACATTATTATGGTGAAAAATGAAAAAACAAAAGAAGAACGTGTCATTGAAGTAATAAACATACGAAAACAATTAATGAGTTTAGGTTTGTCAAATGAAATAGAAGGAATACAAGATTTTTATGATATCTGTAGAGATTATGTTGAGTTAGGTCATTCATGGTCAGGTAAAATAAAATTACCAGGAACAAAAAGAATACTAGAAGGTAGGTTAGTTATGCGAAAAAATCTAGATTGTTCTGTAAATTTAAAATATAACGACCACGTTTAATTTTCCACTTAAATTCTTATCATCAATCTAGTAATTTCTTCGATTAATTTATTATTTATGTAATATTGTTCATGACACGTTAATTTACCTTTTTGAAAATTCTTCAAAAGAGTTGGATATTTTCTTTTTTTTTTTTGTATTTCTAAAACATTTGTTAAAATTTTAGTTAATACGTAGTTTGTATATCTGTTAATAAAAATAGCAGAATTATTTTGAAATTCTTTGGTAATAAAAGTAATTAATAAATCCCGTGGAATATTAGGATTAGATAAACGAGCATCTAGATAATAGAGGGACCATGCACCACAATACCCACCAGGAGCATTTTTGATTTCTTTATGTGATTTATAATCAAGTGCTTGTGGTCCACGAAGACAATAATCCATAGGTTTATAAAATTTTTTTACTGGGATACCGTTTTTTAAAAAATATTCTAACAAATAATTAAAAAAATCTTTTGTATTAAACATTTCAGCAATATCATCTGCGATAGCACCATTTGGTTCAAAAACTTCTAATTCTTGTTTTTCAATATCATAAATAAAACTATTTTCATGAGCTTTATGGTTATAATTATTTATAAAATTACCCAAATAAATTAACCCTATAAAGAATCTTTTATTGTTTTTTTTACAGTTATCAATTATTTTTTTTAAATTAAATGCTTTGGGAACTGTAAAAATGTCTGTTATACTTACCTTGCGTGGTTTTTCACCAGTGAATAATGTTCTAAACAAACCAACTGGTATAGTTTCATCGTAGTTATTTTCAATGATAATATCAGTATCTTGATTGTAAGAATTTTGATATTTATATTTGTATTCATCTGGATCAAGACGGATAAAACTAATATGAAATTTATCATAATTAATTCTTTTTCTTGGTGTATCTATTTTTCCTGAAAAAAAACATACATTATTATGTCTTTGTAAAATATAATACAATACAATAACTAATTTATAAGATTTACCTTGCCATAAATTATCTAATTTTTTATCAAAATCAAATAATAAGTCAGGGGTTTTAGAATCTAAATTAATGCTTTTCATAATATTTTTAAACTTGTGTGTTTCTTTTATTTTATCTGTTTTTTGTTTAAATTCTAAACCTAATTTTTTAAGATTAGCAACAGTATTTTTTAAGCATCGTTTAGTTTCTGGATTATAAAGAGGTTTTTGTTGTGGACACTTTTTAACTTTTACAATTGGTTTTGGAGTTGGTTCAATAATAATAGGTTTAGAAACTTTTTTATTTGTAGCACTTTTTAAGATAGAAATTCTTCTACGGTTTGCTGCATTATTTAAAATACAACGATTGGTTTTTGGATTATATAATGGTTTTTCTGGTGCCGATGCAGTTGGGCATTTTTTCCTTTTTTGAGTTTTATTAATATTTTTAATTGGAGAACTTTGCCTTTCCTTTTTATCTTTGATTTCATCTTTTATAACAGGGTTTGTTACAGTTTTATTTTTCACACATCTTCCTGTTATCTTATTTTTACGACTTCCATTTGGACATCTTTTTTTGGTAGGCATTCTTAAAATAAAGAGAGAAAGAAAAATTGAAGTTACAGTATAAGTTCAATATATATTAGATTATAACCATGAAGTCACCAAAAACAATTCGCAAAAATATTTGGGTAACGTCTATTCCAAAAGAACTTGTAAAAATTACAACAGTAAAATTTAATATACAAAATAATAGATATTCTTCTTAATGAAACAATCAAAATATTATTGAAATAATTATAAATCAACAATATTTTTTATTTTTCTTTTCTCTCTTTAACTTCTTTATCGAAGTCCCTTTTTGTTAATTTATAACCCCAGTGTTGTAAAATTTGCCATATTTTGGGTGATACACTATAGTCATTCCATTTTGCATTCTTACGTAAAGTCAATGTAATTAAATAATTTCTCCATCTTCCATTTTCACCAGAAACACCTTTCCATCTACGAATTTGTCTATCATCATCTGGTGTGCGTCTTCCTTGATAAAAATTACAATACCATTGAACCCAACCATAGGGGTCATAATCTGTAATCCATTCTTTTTCTTCCCAGAATTCCAATGTTGTTCCAACCTTTACACCATATTTGTTTATAGAAACATCATATTCATCCCAATGAGTAACAAGCCAACTTTCAGGAATATTTTTCCACCAATATTTGGGAAATTTTTTATATTGATTTTTGTAATCTTTTCCAGTTATAGTTGAATGTATAGGACGCCAATAAGTACCTCCAAAACTACCAAGTTCAAACATTTCTTGTGGTGTTAAATTTGGTCTAAAATCTGGTCTATCTTCAAATACTATTTCTCCATAACTATTTTTTTTAGGTTTAACCATTCTTATATATTAGACCTAAAAAAATCCAGTATGAGTTTTACTTATTGTATAAGAATAATCAGAACTTTTATGTCTATCATGTAAACTAAAAAAATTACTGCTTTCACATTTATCCACAATATTATTTTTGCTATTATGAAGACCAAAATTTTGAATTATTATCTATATAAATTATCTCTTCATCTTTTGGTTTAAATGAAAATGGGTCGTTAATATGTTTGATAAAATCATTTATTTCAGTAGGTTTTGTAAGTTTTTTCTGCCAGGGGCACCAATTTAAGCAATAT
>Ga0115007_10001497_pt1 | contig 15006 bp, 14 predicted proteins | sample ArcOceMetagenome_2_FD_87166 | JGI IMG/M metagenome (GOLD analysis project Ga0115007, IMG submission 87166) | Marine eukaryotic phytoplankton communities from Arctic Ocean - Arctic Ocean ARC135M Metagenome | ecosystem: Environmental > Aquatic > Marine > Oceanic | place: Arctic Ocean | collected... | reverse complement strand
TGGACAAAGACGACCGCAAGATATATTTCCAACAAACTAAGCCACAGCGCCCTAATGCTCAGCCAGAGGACCGACCTCCTACCCTACACCCTCCCCTGCAGGCGCTCACCCTTTATGCCCGGAACGGGTGCCAGGGCGAAGCATCGTGCAGATAGCCTTCAACACACAAGCTGTAGGAGCTCACCCCGTGAGCGAATGAATTACGCTCGAAACCAATCAAAACACAACCCTTCGGCCAGAGGACTGGCCTCCTACAAATGCATCCTGTAGGAACCCACCCTATTATGCCCGGAACGGGTGCCAGAGCGAATAAATTACACTCCAATCCAATCAAAACACAAACACCTTCGGCCAGAGGGCTGGCCTCCTACAAATGCACCCTGTAGGCGCTCACCCTTTATGCCCGGAACGGGTGCCAGAGCGAATAAATTACGCTCCAACACAATCAAAACACAACCACCTTCGGCCAGAGGGCTGGCCTCCTACAAATGCATCCTGTAGGAACCCACCCTTTATGCCCGGAACGGGTGCCAGAGCGAATGAATTACGCTCCTAACTCTTCGGTCAGAGTAAGGTTTTCTCCACGCATAAAAAAAGCACCCGAAGGTGCTTTCCAATAAAACCGATCACTAAACGCGATGTTCACGCGCTAAATATTCGTGTGACTGCATCTCTAACAAACGGCTTTGGGTACGCTGAATCTCAAACTCTAACCGCCCTTCAGAGTAAATCTCATGGATTGGTTTTTCAGCACTTAAAATCAGCTTAACCCCACTATCATAAAACTCATCGACCATATTAATAAAACGTCGAGCAGCATCATCATTGGACCGACCAAGCTGAGGCACATTCCCCACCATGACCGCATGGAAAAGCTTAGCCAGCTCTATATAGTCATTTTGTGAACGTGGCCCTTCACAAATATCAGGAAAATCAAACCAAATCACATCTTCACAACAACGGCGAGCTTTCATCTCTCGTCCGTTAATCTCAATCACTTCGTTTTCACTAACTTCATCAAGATCAGGCACTAAACTTTCAAAACTGCGATTTAAACTCGCATCAGCCTTTTCATCTAATGGACAGTGATAGAGTTCCGCCTGCTCTAAAGCGCGCAACCGGTAATCAACCCCACCGTCGACATTAATAACATCCGTATAACGATTCAGCATATCGATCGCAGGCAAAAAACGCGCTCGCTGCAAACCATCCTTATAAAGGCCATCAGGCACAATATTAGATGTTGCTACCAAAGCCACCCCATTATTAAACAGCTCCTGTAACAAGCTACTTAAAATCATGGCATCGGTAATATCGGTAACAAAAAACTCATCAAAGCAAATAATACGCGTTTCGCTCGCATACTTTTTACCAATCTCAACCAACGGGTTAGCCGTACCGTCTAACTCTTTAAGTTCCTGATGCACACGCTGCATAAACCGATGGAAATGCGTACGCATCTTCTGCTCAAACGGCAAGCTGTCATAAAACGTATCCATAAGATAGGTTTTACCGCGCCCCACACCACCCCAGAAATACAGCCCCTTAATAGGCGCTTCCACGTCTGGTTTTTTAAACTTACCTTTCAAACGCCCCATCAAACCAACTTTTGGCGTATCTTTCTTTGCCAACAAATCGTCATACAGGCGCTGAAGATTTTCTACCGCTATCTCTTGTGCCGGATCATAAGAGAAATCATCACGCTGAAGGTCAAGCTTGTATCGTTCTAATGGGGTCATGTCTAGCTGCCAATCTGAATAGGTTTCAACCAGCGCGAACTTTACCGATGAATGCCCCATTTAGCAAATGCAACATAAGGAGGGTAGACAACGCCGTTAGGCAAAAAAATAGCGCTCAAAGGTGAGCGCCATTACCTAAGCCCTGCTCTACAAACCGATAATAGGAATCAATATCGGCAGAAAAAACGCCGTAAAAGCGCCGGTCATTCCCATCGCCAAACCACCAAACGCACCAGCAACCATGCCGTATTCAAAGGCAAAAGCCGTTCCCATTGCATGGGCGCCCACGCCTAAAACAAACCCTTTAACCGATTCATCTTCAATCCTAAGCAAGCGATAAACCAGCGGCGCAATCACACAACCGATCGCCCCCGTAATCAACACTAAACCCGCCGCAAGCGAAGGAAAACCACCGATCTTTTCCGCAATTGCGATAGCAATAGGCGAGGTAACCGATTTCGGGGCAAGTGTAAGCAATAACTGATCACTTAGCCCAAACCACATACCCAACATAATCGCAGAGACCGAGGCGACAATCGCACCCGAAACACACCCCACCACAAGCGGTATAAGCAATCGCTTCACGGTTGCCAAATTATCGTACAAAGGGATCGCCAACGCGACGACCGCTGGGCCTAAGAGGAGGTGTATATACTGCCCACCCAACATATAAGTTTCATAATCAGTTTCTGTCGCCAACAGCACAACAATAATCAAGGAGAGAGAGACCAATACAGGGTGTAAAAACGGCGTTTTTCCCATGCGCGCATTAAACCAAGAAGCCACGAGGAATACCGCTAACGTAACGACCAACCACAAAACAGGCAGTGTTTGAAAATGAGACCAATGCATTATCAATGACCCTCTTCATGCTTTTCTTGCGACATAAGCCGCAATAACGCCGCAACGACTAACATGGTCACTAAGGTGCTCACAAACAAAATAATCAGCAACTGATACCAATAGGCGGACAACACGCCAAAATATCGCATCAACCCAACCCCCGCCGGCACCAACAAAAGGGGCAGTATTTTTAATAACCCCTCACTGGTCGATCTAAGCCCATCAGGCACTTTCTTGTAAATCATCAACCCTACAAGCAGCAGGATCATACCCACTACTGAGCCAGGAATAGACACCGCTAACCATGTCACCAAGCACTCACCTAGCAGCTGACAAAAAAGCAAAATAAGAAAACCCTGAACCATACAGATCACCGCCTAGATTAATGATTGATATAACTGAAAAAACGCAATTCCCGCAAACACCATAAACAAGATACCCGCGCCCCGATGAATCAACGCAATAGGCACCCTTGTCAGCAAGACCCGACCACAACCAATACCTATTACCGTCGTCAGTCCCAATGCGACCGTACCCGCCAACCAAACAACCCAAGCCTGCTCAACAGCCGCCATCCCTGCAATAGCCAACTGTGTTTTATCACCTAACTCGGCTAAAAAAATCAGTACAAATACGGAGACAACAAGATGCTTACCTACAGTAACGCGTTCTTCACCTTCGTCATCACCCGCCATAAAGGACTGAACCCCAAAGACAAAGAACAGCAACCCCACAGTAAAAAAGATCAACGCCTGCGGCAAATAAGCACTCAACGCAGCCCCAAAAACGGCGGCTAAGGCATTCAACACAGAAAAAGCCAACACACTCCCAACCAATACCGGGGTGGCACGATACCGTGCTGACAGCGTCATGCAAACAAGCTGACTTTTATCGCCAAACTCAGCCAAAAACACCAATAAAAACACTTTAACAAAAGGTTCGATAAGTTCCATAAGAGACAACTAACGTAAAGAAAGGAGGAAGGCTACCAGAAAAAGGGCACAATACTTAAGAGGAACAGAGCTTATTCTGTAGATGATCACGCGTTAAATAGGCACAAATAGAGGATTTTTTTTGATACGCCGACAAAATAGCACCCACTTCAGGCAGCGTACGCACCATGCCACGCTCAATATTACGGGCAAACAGACGCTTCTGCCCTAGGGATAAGGAGGGCCAAGAAAGGGCCGCCGCATGCGCCAAAGTCAAATGAACCGACTTCTCCCAAGGACCGTATGTAACCGCACTGATCAGCGCTTGATGATACTCTTCATCAAACTCATTCAAATAAGCTTTTACCAACACTAAATTAGCCCAACTATAAGGCCAACGTGGTCTTAAACTAATCGCTTTCTGGTGAAGCGCCTTTGCCTCTGCAATATCCACAAGGCCCTGTTCATTAAAACCTACAACAAGCGCGCGGTAGTAAAGCACACGCCCCTTCAGCTCCACGTACTCAGGATTATCACCCTCCCAGCGCAAGGCGGAATCCACATCCGCAAGCGTAACGGAAACCTCCTCCATAGAAGGAAAGGCGGGTTTTTCTTGCCACTGCTCTAACGCATAGCGAACCTTGTAACCATACAGGTCCCCCATACCCCACGAAAAAACAACATAAATACCGAGCAAAGCAACAGAGATCAACCCACAGACAAACACGTAAACAACACCAGAACGCTTAGATGAACGCAAGATTTCCGCGTCACTCCCCGGTTGAGCCACTGCACTATCAGCCACTTAATAAACCCCTATTATTTTCGCAGGGTTACCCCACACTAAGCGTCTCGCCTCACTATCGCCAATCAACTCAGCCGCCGCGCGAACCGCCTCGGACAATACCGGCGGTCTACGATCACAATTATGGCCATCGGATGCAATCACCGTTACCCAGCCATTATCCAGCATCTGATCAGATAAACGTTTAGCCTCAACACCAAAACCACCTGAAACCGACATCGCTGTTAACTGAAACAAACACCCCATCTCAATAAAAGGAGCGAGCTTAGTAACATCAGCCATAATGCCTTTGTTCCGCTCAGGGTGCGCAATCATGGGCAATACACCACGATCCAGCAACCACTTAACTAACTTGTCGCTCCCCGGCGGCACATGACTGTGAGGAAGCTCAAGAAGCATTACCTTTTTCCCATCCCACTCACCCAAAAAGGGCAACTGACCGGCGGCAAACATCGTTAGCACCTCAACAGACAAGCGAACCTCACCTGCCGCCTTCACACTCAGCAGGATATCATTTTCAACCAACGCGGCCTGAAACGCCTCAAATACAGGACGAATTGAGCGTACATCATTTTCATACCGCCCAGGGTGCACATGGGGCGTCACCACCATATGAGTAATCCCATCACTCACCGCAAGACGGGCAAGCGAAAGAGCCTCTTCCATAGAAGAGGCTCCGTCATCAATACCTGGCAATAAGTGGCAATGCAGATCAATCATGCCGTATTTTTACTATCCTCAGCATAGCCATAGGTATCGTAGTAGCCACCATAGTCACCACCGTAATACTTCGCTGCTTTTTTCGTATTTACTTGGTTCAGCACGACACCAATCAACGGCGCATTCACATCTTTAAGACGCTTAATACCCGCTTTAGCCTGCTGATAGGTCGTGGAATCCGCTTTAACAACATAGATCATTCCCCCAACCAAAGGAGAGATAACCATCGCATCGCTTACTGACTGGGAAGGCGCCGTATCAATAACAATACGATCATACTGCCCTTCAAGCACCCTTAACGCCTTGGAAAAACGCTGAGACGATAAAAGCTCCAACGGATTTGGCGGAATAGTACCCGCAGGTAACACGTCAATTCCACCCTCGTCCAAATGCTGGATACAGTCTTCAAGCTTGGCAGTTCCTGCCACAAAATTAGATAAACCAATCGCGTGTTTATCAATACCTAACGCTTTATTAAACGCCGGTCGACGCATATCCGCACCAATCAATAAAACCTTTTCCATCTGCCCCAGCGCAAAAGCCATATTAATAGCCACTGAGGTTTTCCCCTCATCAGGCATAGTCGAGGTCACTGCCAATACTTTATGGGGATTATCCAACGCAGACAGCACTATGCCGGTCCTAATCGTACGGACAGACTCTGCAAACGAAGAGTGATTGCTCTCAAGGAACTCACGGTAGGAGGGATGAGGGTTCTTTTTATCCTGCTTCAGCAAAGGCAACACACCCAGCAACGTAGCCGACAACTTACTTTCCACATCTCGAGCGGTCTGTATGGTGTTATTCAACGCTTCAAGCAAAAAGGCGAACACTACACCAAACATTAAGCTGGATATAAATACTGCGATAACAATGAGTTTCTTTTTAGGCTTAGCCGGCTGCGCAGGGATTACAGCAGGGTCAATAACTCGCGCATTAGCCGAATTCAAGTCACCCGTTGCATTGGTTTCATTAAAGCGCTGCAAAAAAGTATCGTAGACTGCTCGTTTAGACTCGGCCTCGTTCTCTAACTCTTTACGCTTGTACTCTTTCCGCCCTAAATCCTGCAAGCCAACACGCGTTTTAGCTAACGCATCTTCCAAGGACTTCTCACTTGCCAAGGCCGCGGTATAGTCACTTTTAATCCCATTAATTACACTACGTATCTGGCTGTTAAGCGAACTACGTGCATTATCCAACTCTGACTGCACGGCTTGCATACTAGGGTGCTTTGCCCCATAACGCTTAGCTAGTTCAGAGCGTTTCAACTCAACGTCCAACAATTTACGCTTAAACTCCTGAACAGTTCTGTCCTGTAATACTCCAGGCACCAGTTCATATTTTCTTATAGAGCCATTAGCTGCTTGAATCTGCCTATAATGGCTCTCAAGATTTAACCGGTCACGTTTAGCTTCAATATGCTTGGACGAAATCAACTCAAGCTCTTTATTAGCAATAGTCGTACCGCCTTTTTCACCCACTAAATTTTCAGCATCGAGAAAATCCTGAAGCCTCTTTTCTGCTGCATTAACATCAGCTTTAAGCCCTCCCAAGCGCTCACTTAGCCAAGATGAAGCCTGCATAGTAACTTCTAACTTCGCTTCTAAATTACCCTCTATATAAGCTTGACCAATAGCATTAGCCACATCAGCAGCAAGCTTAGGGTCACTCGCTTCAAAAGTAATCGTAACCAGCTGCGTTTTCCTAATAGGTGAAATTGTTAAGCGCTGGCTAAAGCCATCAATAAACCTATTAAGCACAGCACGCTCAGCAGCCTCTTCAGAAACAACAGCATTACTATTTGCACTAGGAAGCTCAAATGGCAACATTTCGCGCCAATTAAAAGAAAATAAAGGTTCTTGATTAAATTCAGGATGGGTTTGCAAAGATAACTTATTAACAACTTTTTCAGATAAACGTCTCGATTTAATAATTTCAAACTGGGTCAGTAAATACTCATTATTACCTTTATCCAACCCATACACTTCTTCAATCGACACTACATTAGCTTGCTGGCTTTCAATCAGCAATGTAGCCGTCGCTCGATAAACTGGTTTCATGGAAAAAACCAGCAGCACAGCTAAGATTGTAATAATGACAGCAAACCCTAGGATGCCCCATTTATAGCGCATCAAGGTTCGCCAATACTGCCGAAGGTCGATCACCTCTTCGTTCATCAAACGCTCCACAGGAAAAGGTTGATTATCATTCGTCATGCAGCAAATCCATTTGAAGTAATAAAATTAAAAGAAACTTTCTTCGATATTAATAATATCGCCGGGATAAATCGTGGTTTGCAAATCAGCCTCATCGCTTTCACGCTGATCCGCACCATCTCGAACAATAAAAAACTTGCTTGAAGATGCCCGTTCAGTAAAACCTTCCGCCAACGCAACAGCCTTTTGTAGCGTCAAGCCAGGTTGATAAGGATAACCACCGGGTTTGACTACCTGTCCATGAATGAAAAATTGGCGATATTCCAAAACAGTGATATTAACATTCGGGTTAATGAGATAACCGTCCGACAGCTGATCTCGAATCATTTTACCTAGCTCCCCTGTCGTAAGCCCCTTAACTCTCAACTCACCTAAGAAAGGGTAAGAAATAGTGCCCGCATCACTCAAACGAAGCTCAACACTAAGCTCATCTTCACCAAAAACCTGAATACTTAACAAATCACCCGATCCCAAAGGATAATCAGACAGCCCATTTACAGATTCAGCTGACGCGACAACAGAGCCTAGTAAAAAAAACATTAGGCTTAATATCTTTAAAATCGATAATAATTTGCGTTTTATCATTGCATGCATCCATTACTCCAAGACTTACTTCTATATAACAAACACTTTTAAATATTTGTTATATAATTCACATGCTACAAAGAGCCCTGAACCGTTAGAAAAATTGTATTTCTTTCGTAGTCCAAATTAGCCTGATTCGAATCACGTTCTGCGTAAACATAATCAACACCGAAATTCAGCCAACGACGGACATCATAATCAACGCCAAGACCATAAGAGATCAAATCATCCTCTCTAGTAGAAGATACATAGTCACTATTAGATGCACCATAATAGATACGCGAACGCCAGATATCAGACCACGCATGAGTCCACTGAAGATCCAAGCTGGTCATATCAATGTAGTTACCCGTACCATCAGTTTCCTCAGCTTTTTTGTCTGTGGATATGTCGACTACAGAATAGCTTTTAGGCGACCAGCGCATAGACAGCTCCCAACTAACGCCGTCGTCATCCTCGCGAGTCGCACTATCAAAGTCTTTTTCAGCATAGCCAAACTTAAAGGTACCGGACGTTTTGGCTGTAGCGTCCCATGTTGCACCTAATAGGTATTTTAGTTCGCTACTATCTAAAGAAACCGTCGAAAGATCATAATCGATATCTTTATTACGCACTTCAAACAAAAGAGAGGTTTTCGGCATTACCCGATAATAGAAGGTAACACTGGCATTACGCGTCTGCCGGTCTTTAACTTCAGTCTGCGTACGAAAATTGTCATATTCGCGGTCTTGAATACCTGCAACAAACTTGATTCGCCCTTTAGCGTTTTTACCACCAAACTCATAGATTCCTTGCAAACTATTAACATGGTATTCAATAGGTACATCGTTAACTGTTGCATTTAACCCTTGGTTTAGACCACTACCGCGATCTTCATGGGTATCAAGGTATCCAGCAAGCAACTCAAGACGGTTACGAATATTAAAATCAAAAAATGCACGACCACTTACTTGATGGTCAGTATAATTATCAGCACTGCTGTCTTGATAATTACCCTGTGTAATTGCGTAATTCACACTATATTCATTCAGACCCTGCTCTGCTTTTAACTGCACAGAAGGACTAACGATCACCTTAGTTGAACTTTTCTCATTAGACTCTGATGCAAAAATATTATCATCATAGCCAACTCGAGCAGATACCTGAGGAATTACCTGCAAAGGCCCGTCAGTATATGACATAGGCTCTATCGCATTAGCTGTAACAGTGAAAAATGAAGTTGGAACAAACACTAAAGCCAAAAAAAGGTTATTTTTTTCCATAAAAGCCATAAATTTTCATCCCTAATATCAATTAACACGACCAACCATATCCGAGAAAGGATAATTTCATCCATTCTACCACAATAAATTTTGATAAATACCCTTTACGCAACCGCAAAATAATCTAAAAATTAATCCATGTTTATTACTTAAATACTGTAATACAAGCATGCTACTATCTGTTTACAGTGGGCTTTATATACAAGGGATTTAAAGGATGACAATTACAGTAACTAAAGCAGTAATACCCGTCGCTGGGTTAGGTACACGTGTTTTACCTGCGAGCAAAGCAATTCCAAAAGAGATGATGCCAGTTGTTGATAAGCCTGTAATCCAATATGTAATAGAAGAAGCTATTGCAGCAGGCATTACAGACATTGTATTGGTTACCCGTTCTGGAAAGTCATCCATCGAAGATCATTTTGACTGTCATTATGAATTAGAAGCTGAATTAGAAAGAAAAGGTAAAGAGGCCATTTTAGCCTCAGTACGAGATATTATGCCTGCCGGCGTGTCCATTACCGCAGTGCGACAAAATAAAGCATTAGGACTGGGCCATGCGGTGCTCTGCGCAGCGCCCATTATTGGCGATTCTGACTTTGCCGTACTCCTACCTGACATGCTGATCAATTGTCATGGACAAGAAAAAACCGACCTCCAAACCATGGTAGAGTCTTACCAGAAAAGTCAGCATGGCCAGATTATGGTAGAGCCCGTCCCAATGGAGCACGTCGATCGTTACGGTGTCGTTGATTGCTCCGGCGCGACCGTATTACCCGGCCAAGCAGCAGACATTGCACAAATGGTCGAAAAACCACCAAGGGATGAGGCCCCATCCAACCTCACCATTAATGGCCGATATATTTTGCCTGCAAGAATAATGGAGATCTTAAAAGATACTAAACCAGGTGCAGGCGGTGAGATCCAACTCACCGACGCTATGGTAGACTTCCTAAAAGAAGGCACGCTACAAGCCTTTCATATGCAGGGAAAAACCTACGATTGCGGTAATAAAGCTGGTTACCTACAAGCCAATGTAATCTATGGACTACAACACGCAGAAACAGCAGATAGTTTAAAAAGCTTGATTAAAGAATTAGCACTTTAACGTACTAATTCAACTCAGCGTTAAACCATAGGTAACACTCTTAAAGGATAATGATTAATAGTCACTCCTTCTAGCAAATACAGAGTGAGCTGCATTATTCAGGAACGCTTTACCTGTAGGGTATAATCTACAGATAAAGCTTTGAATAAGTACCAAGCATAAAAAGGAATATATATGTCACCAAAAGAGACAACAGCTTGGGTGGACCTACAGTCCCACGCTTACTATATGTCACAGTCGCATATCAGCACCTTATTTAGTGAGTCGCCTGATCGTTTTGCTCAATTTGGCTTCACACAAGACAACCTGCTTCTGGATCTTTCAAAACAACGAATCACTGACGAGACACTCAATCTATTAATTGAACTCGCAAAAGAGCGTAACCTGCCTAACTGGATCGAATCACTTTTCAAGGGTGATCACATTAATGATTCAGAAGATCGTCCTGCCTTACATACGGCTCTACGCACCCCCAAAGGCACAACCTTAGAGGTTGATGGCGTCGAAATAATTGAAGAGGTTCACCAAAACCTCGAGCGAATGGAAGCCATTGTTGACAAAATTCATTCAGGTCAATGGCGCGGATTTACAGGACACTCCATAAACACTGTCGTTAATATAGGTGTTGGTGGTTCAGATTTAGGCCCCCTAATGGCCTGCAAAGCTCTAGCTGAGTATCAGCCAGAAGAAGCCCAAAATCTAAGTGTTCACTTTGTATCATCCATGGATGGCAGCCAACTTGCTGACTTACTTAGCCACTTAAATCCAGCCAGAACACTCTTTGTCATCTCCTCAAAATCATTTACAACAATCGATACATTGGCGAATGCAAACACCGCAAAAGAGTGGCTTAAACAAGCAGGTAATACAGCCAGCGAAGAAGTTTTAGTCTCTCGACACTTTATTGGCGTATCTGCCAGCCCTGATAAAGCGCTCAGCTGGGGAATCCCTAAATCAAACCAGCTTGCATTTTGGGACTGGACCGGAGGCCGTTACTCCATGTGGTCCACCATCGGGTTACCGATCGCACTTAAATTAGGTATGAAAGGGTTCAGAGAGGTACTTGCAGGTGCCCACAATATGGATACTCATTTCAAAGAGACACCTTTAAAACAAAACCTCCCTGTACTTATTGCCATGGTGGGTATTTGGAACATTAATTTTTTAAACATTAATGCCCATGCAATACTCCCTTATGACGGCCGATTAAATCACCTTCCCGCCTATTTAGAACAGCTAGAGATGGAAAGTAACGGCAAATCAGTTACTCGAAAAGGCAAGGCAACTGACTACAACACTTGCCCGATTCTATGGGGAGAAGTAGGTACCAATGCGCAACATGCCTTCTATCAACTACTCCACCAAGGCACAGAATCAGTCATGTGTGACTTTATCGTGGCGGCAAAACGTTACCACGACACCGACAACTCAGAATTAAAACATCAACACCAGCTCAACCTAGCCAACTGCCTAGCCCAATCACGCATACTTGCCCTAGGCGATACAGTTATCAAGGGCGCAGAAAATGCACCTGCTTACAAACGTTACAAAGGCAATCAACCCTGCACAACGTTATTACTTGACGAGCTAACACCCCACACATTCGGACAAATCATTGCCATGTATGAGCATAAAGTGTTTGTTCAATCAGTAATCTGGGACATAAACCCTTTTGATCAGTGGGGCGTAGAACTAGGAAAAAAAGTGGCCACAAACTTATTGGATGCTTTATCACCAAACGCGTTAATCGAGGATTTCGATTCATCGACACAAGGCCTCTTACAACATATCTCGATGAGGAATAAGTAATATGAAAATCACGATATGGGGTAATGAGCTGCCAGCATGGACTTCTGCGGCAGCCTTAGCAGAAAGCGGAAACCATGTAAAAATAGTTACTGGATTAGACCAAGCAGGCAACAAAAACGAGATCGCCTTTAAAATCAGCAACGAACCGGGCCTTCAACATTGTATTGATGAAGCTATTCGTTCTGGACGTTTACAATCAGTAACTGCCGAAGACGGCCTCACGCCAACAACACATATCATCTCTCTCAACCCTGATGAATATGAGATCGCCGCGCAATTAGCTAAAGATCTGGCCGTTAAACACCCAAGCAACTTATTAATAATTAACCAATCCCACTTTGGTGTCGGCAGCACTGACAAACTACAAGAGCTGTTATATGAGCCTTATAATCAAGCGCTTGCCTATCTACCCGATATGCTCGCTGAAGGCTCAGCTCTTAACAATTTCAAAAACCCTGAAACCATTATAGTCGGTTGTAGTAATGATTGGGCCTTACTCAACATAAAAGCCCTTATGCGCCCATTCAGCCAATCACTAAAGCAATGGATGCTAATGACCCCTAAAGAGGCTGAATTCACTAAATTCGCCAATACAGGGATGCTCGCATTACGACTAAGTTACATTAACGAACTCGCTAACTTAGCAGATCATCTTGAAGTCGATATTGAAGTCATCCGCGAAGGAATGATCAGCGACCCACGTATCGGCCCGCACTATCTACACCCAGGCTGCGGTTTTGGCGGACTACACTTTCAACAATATATCGAAGGCCTTTCCGAGCTCATGGAGGTTAATCGTAACTCCAAGTTACTGAATACCGTCCTCGCCGAAAACGAGAAGCAGAAGGAGCAACCGTTCCGCAAGCTATGGCGTCATTACGAATGTGATTTAAAAGATAAAACTGTGACCATCTGGGGCCTGTCATTTAAACCAGGCACCGCCAGTATTGACAATGCACCAAGCTTAAAAGTGATCGAGACTTTATTAGCCCAAGGCTGCAAAATCCAAGTCCACGATCCAGAGGCCGGTAGCAACATCGCCCAGCACTTTAATAACCACGAACGAATAGACGTGGTCGATTGCTGCTACCAAGCTCTCCAAAACAGCGACGGCTTACTCTTACTAACAGAGTGGTCCGAATACTGGTCACCTGAATACGATGAAATGCTAAGTAAGATGCGTCACCCGTTAATTATTGACGGGCGAAATATTTTTGACAAAGAGATATTACAAAGCCTTGGTTTTACCTATTACGGTGTCGGACGGTAAACACCTTTATAAAGACGCAGTCCAACCAACCGCGCCTTTATGAAACCTAAATAAAAACACTTCAATCGTTTTGGATTTATAATAATTAAGTGAAAATTACAAACCCAACCTTATTAAACAAATACAAAACAGCCATATGGATTATGTTTCTCTGCGCATTAACAGGCTTGGCCTATGGCCTATTTCGGACAACACCACCGGACGATGTATTCGAAAACTCAGACAAAGTCGGTCATTTTGCTGCCTTCTGTGGTGTCTCATTTTTAGGCCGGCTAGCACTTCATAAAAGCCCAGCGGTACCTTATTGGGGAAGCTGGTTTTTATTAGCAGGTCTATTAGAATACCTTCAAGGTGAGTGGAGACCTTTGAGGCACTTTTCTGTAGAAGATGCTTACGCAAACGCTATTGGCGTTTTTATAGCACTGATCCTTACCTACACTCTCCACAAGGCCCTAAATAATAAGCAATAAAACTTTGCTTTAACGCCGGTTTATACACAAAAAGGCGCACCGAACTAAGTACTACAAAGACCCTACCACTCGGCAACGGTGTCCTTCTAAATTAACCTCGGTTAACTGATAAGAAAGATCCGCCTTCATTAAAATATTCATCGAGAAACGCTCATCCGGCGCCGTAACAACATGCTCTAAGGTCTGACTCACAGGAACAGGAATCAAATCGCCCTTAAAGGTTTTCGCCACCAACTCAGCACTACAATTAACTTTGATCTTTTTTAACCCAACCCCTTTCACTAATGCATACTCAAGATAAAGGTCACAGCCTTGGATAAAATCATTCCCTATAACTTTCTCACATCCCAGTTCAGCCCCCTTATCAGCAAGCACAAGCTCTTGTTTTAAGGCTTGATTAACAACACTACTCTCCGGCGCCAAAAACTGACTACTCATCCACCCTTCCGTCCGACCGTTTGCCTCTTCACGCCCAAGAAAATAAATCTTCGTCCAACCATCTTTCTCATCCAGCTTAATGACAAGATGCCCTTTGTTTAGCATCACCAAACTACGACCGTCCAAACTAGGCGCTGCACGCACCCGAACAAAATCATTAGTGACAACATAATAATCTACAGCTGATGCCTGACAGGAAACCATCAACAGAAAGGCAAACATAAATTTATTCACAACAACACCTTATCAAGAGCATCAGTAAAGCTAGGATGGTAGTAATTTTTTCACCTTAGATGCAAGCAATCAATTTAAAGAAAACAGTAAATGTTTTTTACAAAAGTGCAAGCAACGCCCAGCACCTAATAAAAACAAAAATACACAGCGACACAAACAAAGTAAAAATTAGGAATTTTTCTTATATACCCATCTGGAAAATAAAATTATTCTAACGCCACAGAGTACATCAAGGATGATGTTTTGCCCTCAGGATGAGGGCCTCTGTACCTAAACATTAGGATGATGCAAAGTCGGCAAGGATGCCGATGTAGCTTCAAAGACTACACTCCCCAGCAAAACACAAACACCTTCGGCCAGAGGGCTGGCCTCCTACAAATACATCTCTGAACGAAGAATTTCGCGCTATCAGCCTATATATAGTCCCTGGAGCTCACCTTTATGCTCGGAACGGGTGCCAGAGCGAATGAATTACGCTCCAAGCCTAATCAAAACACAAATCCTTCGGCCAGAGGCTGGCCTCCTACAAATGCACCCTGTAGGCGCTCACCTTTATGCTCGGAACGGGTGCCAGA
>Ga0115007_10001491_pt1 | contig 15053 bp, 10 predicted proteins | sample ArcOceMetagenome_2_FD_87166 | JGI IMG/M metagenome (GOLD analysis project Ga0115007, IMG submission 87166) | Marine eukaryotic phytoplankton communities from Arctic Ocean - Arctic Ocean ARC135M Metagenome | ecosystem: Environmental > Aquatic > Marine > Oceanic | place: Arctic Ocean | collected... | reverse complement strand
CGCTTTCAAAACTACAGACGAAGTCTTGCAGAAAGTATTAATACTATGAACGATCCAGCTCGTGGATCCTGGACGGCTTCTCGTGAATTTACTCGATCTATATCACTTTACAAGAACTCAGACCCATCATCACCCGCAATATTGGGTGCGAGCCCAAGGTGTAACGGTACTACACGCGTTCGTACCCCAAGTCCCGGTAATAAATTAATTTGCGGGATTACACCAAAGATATCTAATAAGACCATTGATGAGCAGATAATATCAATATCACCAGGAGGTAGTACTAAAGAACGTGTACAAGAAAAGCAACGTTTCCGACCCCCCAGGACACCTAGGGTTCGTAAAAATTACACTTCGCTGAATGACATTGAAGATATTTTGGATAACGATCATGGATGGAGAGTTTCGTCCAAGAAGGATGATGACGAAAAAAAGGTAATGGATACCTTTCTGTCATCACGCTCCTATACAAAGACTGAGCCTGTTCAGTTTCAAGCTGACACAGTTATTTTGTGAATCAGGAAAAATCTGCATTGATTGTTCACGAGGGACTTCGTTCTACTAAAGCTTTTACCACGAAAATACTATGTTAAGGAGACGGAGAAGGTGATTCCAATATCCTAAAATAATAATAAAACTGGGTTTTATACTTAAAAATGAAGATATATATATATAATTAACAAGAAGAAAAGATATAGAAACAAAAACTATTCAAATGCATCTTATAAACTCTATAATATAATTAATTACTGTAGAGCGTAGTATGATTGATGACATTTTTTGTTTGTTTGGTTTGTATAACGGTCGAAAATGCGGTTTTCACTCTACAATACAGTAGTATAAGTATCTCTAGCTAGACTATACTACAGACTTACTTAATAGAAAAATTATCATTTTTCTTGTGTCGTAGACAAATGATACAAACTAAATATTATATTGTTCTGACTAATAAGTAGGAGACGGAATAGCGAATTAAAAATTATAAACAATATCATGATATGAGTGATATTTGATTTCTTCCCTCCCTTACTTGTCCTATTTGATGATGCATTTTCGTAATCATTATTATCATCATATCGTATTTTCGGCTTCTGACTTAACATCTTCTGAATTCTCTTCACTTGATGTTATTACAGCGGATGCACGTAACTCTGCGGAAAGCTTTTTTTCCTCTTCTGCAACAATCTTTGCAATTGCTTCTTTCTCTTTCTCATCATCACTTAAATCCTCACTAATTATATCAGTGAATTGATCATTATTTAGTGATTTCCATTTCAAAGTGCTGTCACCGATTTGTTTCACAATATCCCGAGCTGCATATGGATGTCCTGCCTTTTTGGCCATATCGGACATTTCTGTTAGTTTTATTTCATCATTTAACCACAAAACAACTTCTTCGGCGACAGCTTCTGGATCTGTATCTTGACAGAAGGAACCAAATCCCCCTTCCACAACATAATCTACATTACCTTCCTCCTGACCAGGAAGAAAAGATGTGAGCATGACAGGCAAGGAGAGAGCAGCAGCTTCTGAAATAGTTCCAGGTCCTGCTTTGGAGATTAGAACATCCGCAGCTACCATATATTGTGCCATATTTTTAACGAATCCGAGAGGTACAACTGAAACCTTGCCATTTTCTTCAAATGATGATGATGATTCTCTCGCAAGAGCAGTATCCTTTGTTTCATTCTTTGGAATAGATATCGTCTCCTCTCCTTTCTCCGCAGTGATCTCTTCAGAATTAATAGTTTCTAGGGGTTGTATCGTCTTCTTTTCTTCTTCTTCATTAAAGAGTTCAGCGTTAGCGTTTTCTTCCTTTTCCCCATCTTCAATGGCTTCCGTCTTGTTGGAAGGAGAAGGGATAAACATAGCGCTATTATTATTATTAGGTCTCATACTTCCTGTACTTAGAATCTTCCTTAGAGAGCTGAACGAACCTCCAGCTTCGATGCACCCGGCAGTAAGAGCAACCTCGGTCGCGTCTCCGCAACCTCCAGTAAGATCAGGGAACATAGATGCTGCGGAGAAATATCCTCGTTTCTTCTTCTTGATTTTGGTCGTTGATCGCTTTTGAAAGACTTCATCCCACTTTCGGTCTTCCAATGACTTTACGAGTACTTCATTTCTGCCACAAACAACCATAATGACAGCATCCACACCCTGCTTGACAAATTCTATGTAGAGAGCATCAACAATATTTGAAAGTGCCCCGTTACCCTCTCCTCCTCCCATGACGAGCAATGTTTTTCGATCTACTGCAGGAAGGCCTAACTTTCCTCGAACTTCACGCTGATATTCCTTCCCTGCTTCAGTCATTCTACCACCATCGCCTAGCCTTTCTGACTCGACTGCAAAGTCATTACGGATGGGTAGTCCAACTAATTCCAATTTTTCTTCAGGAATACCTTTATTGCGAGCTATCGTATGGATTTGTGTTGATCCAACAAATAACTTTTCAACACCACCGGCAAACCAAGTACTATGAGCCGATCCAAGGTCTGTCACGACTGTGAACATAGGCAAATGCTTTCCTGTTTCGTTACTTATCTTCGCACACGAAAGAATGGGGACGCTAGTTTGAAGTGGATGAACGCTAACAACCACATCGGGATGGTACGCCTTAATTTTTTTACGAATGTTACGTTCACATACTACCGTCATGACTTTGATGTTTGTTTCAACGACTCGTTCCATCACTCTAGAATTAGAAGCTCCGTATATAAGTTTCCATTGGTTCGGATGGGCACTCAAATGTTTATAATACGGTACAATCGAATTGTACGGAGGCAAATATGCTTCGGTAGCAAGATCTAATAGGTCGTAACTACTTCCTTCAAACAATAGCTCAAATTGTGCACCAAGAGATTCAGCACTAGCACGATGACCACCTCCAGTATCCGAACTCAAGAATAAGACTTTTAGTCCTCCACTGGATATTATGGACGATGAATCACCATCATCTTTGACTTCTTCTTCTTCTTTAGGGTCCTTGTCTTTGTTTTCGTCTACATTATTATTGCTATTATCATCACCATCTTTTTTATCGACAGCATTATCAACTACTTCCGCAGTCTTCGTGTCTTCCGGTTCACTCGCCGTCTTATCGCCTTCCATTATTGATGATTGTATTGGCTTACTGATAATACTCTTGTCGTCCTCACTCGTATCGTTCTCACTAGAAAGCCTAAGCAACTGTAAGGTTCTTCTTACTAGATTGTGTGTTTAGACATGAACGAATGTGGAATGAATGAAGCAATGAATCTCTTTTCTCGAATTTCAAAATTGAACATCGAGTAAAACTCACTTTTTGTAGAAAGAAAGAACGGCATTTGTCTAGTAGTACCGGTTTCGGTAACGTTACGTAGTGTGTATGTAAAATATCACGTACATGTGCGAAATTTCAAAAATCTGTTTTTTTACAGTGCTTGGTGAAGACTCATCTAGTCCCTACTATTGTTTAAAAATGGCAAAGGATACTACAGTAGTACCCTGTAAATAACATACTACCAGTAGTAATTAATAATATAATTATACAGTACTGGGTAGGGACAGAAGTACATGCCACAAGCTGGCTCAATACTGGAAGTTAATAATTATTGTTTATATATATATAAATAATTAGTCAGATGCATTTAGTAGTTCAGTCTTTAATGAAAGTTCTCTTCTACTTTTTCTTCTCAACATCTGAACGAATCTGAACGAATCTGATGGTGGATATGATTCTGGTGTTTGTCTTTGTGTTTGTGTTGGTATTTTTATTTGTTTTGTCCACATAAGATACACTGTTTCTTCTCTTACTAAAAATTGTGTCATTCTTTTTGTCAATTGTCTTCTGTAAGAGGTGCTCCATGAATTGGATTCCTCTCAAAGGCTGGATAATTATTCCAAACTCTAAGTTCAGAAATAAAACTACTACAAGTATTCAGTATTTTTATTTGTTTTGGTTTATTTTCTGAGTAAATATTTGGATATACTGTAGATAAAAAGAAATATCGAGTTTAAGAGTGCAGTATACTATACGGTACATGTAGTATGACGCATAAATTATTTTACTCTACACGTTTTTCCAGTTGATAAGGATATGCAGTTTTTAAAACCGGTTCTTTCAGTTAGTTATGTAAAAACATAGCTATTGAATTCGACAGTTCAGTACCGTAGGTATCTTGGAGTCAAACTTTCAGCTTCGATAGTTCGTTTGTTGTAAAATCCAATTGAATTTGGTCAGAAGTTTCAGAATTTCCAGCAGAACGACTTCTTTGACGTTCTGTAATAAATTCCACCAAACGCACATCGACTCCAGATAATGTCCCTGTTGCTGTCAAGACGCGAGCTTTCTTAGCAATATTGCCATCCTTAGTCGGCATATTGATTTGAGTTGACGAAGACGTAGCGATAAGACAATAAAATTGACAAATACCATGTAGTAACAGTCGATGAAAACCACCGGTGGCTGAGTCCGCATCAAACAGAAATTTTATAATGAGTCTGCGAGGGTTACACGTAGAATTTTCGTCCTGTTCTTTATTCTTCATGCTACATCGACGTTCAGTCACAATGGGCGATCCCAACAGAAATTCATTCCAATCTTCAATCGAACGCTCATCTTTTTCACCATTGTAAACTCGGATTAAAAAGTCTTCAAGTGTGTTAACGACTTTGGAAGCTGCATAGGAGTTTTCACATGCCTTGACTACAATACGTCGAATGCGACTCTCAATTCGATGGAAACGTTCCAGTGAAGTCAGTGAGTTTATATCTACCACCACTATTCTGCTGAATGACGATGAATAAGGATCACATGGTAAAGATCCATCAAAGAATTTTTCACGAACCAAATCCAGGCTTTTGTCTTCACGGAATTGTTTCATGGTCTTAGATTCATGTTCTTTGGGATCATAAATAGAACGATGTTTGGAGGCATTTGCTGATCCATGCAGTAAAGCTTCTACAGCAGACGCAGATCCTGCGTGATTCTTCGACAGCTCAGCGGCTAGATTAACAAAATTATCATTATTCCTCCGCCGTGCCTTTCGATGAGATGGTCCCTGTTTTCTACTTTTAACGCGCAGCTGATCTAGTCGATTCTATCAATTCATTCATTCATTCATGACGTATTGCAAACGCGAAGACAAAAGTGAGAAAGAAAAATGTGGTATACCGATATATAACGAGACAGTGTCCCGATACCAAACTAGCAGATATAAAAAGAAGAGGACCAACTCACATGTCGTGCTGTGTACGACGATACAATATCTGTTCCGACAGCAGCTCCTGCCATTGGTCGAATAGTGATACGCCGCGGACCTTCTTGTTCATCTTGGTCTTCTTCTGCTCTCATCGGAGTCCGAGTACGTGGATTCGAACGAGGACGGTTTAAGCGCAATGGAGAAGGACTACTATTACGTTCCGCCAATGGCGACGTAACGGCGCGCCCCGTCGAACTATTAAGAACGGGCGATGAATGTCTCATTAGCAATTCTTCCATCGAAGCATTCGCCATCGTCGTGCTGTTTTCAGGAATGCTATCAGCTCGTGTTCGCCTCATCTTTTTTGAATTCGTTTCGATTTACGTCGGCGATGTTGTGCTTGATCGATACACAGTATGAAAAAAGATCACTTTATATTATTATGACACATTATTTGAGATATGCATTTACATTTACTACTACTCAATAGCTAGCTAGCTACTAGAACTCGCGGTATGTTTGATAGATGCTGTTTGCGCGTTGGAACGTTGAAATGACACATCAACGAGCAGTTTTTGTTGAAATTCTGCGACATCAAATTTGCGCGCGCTGAAATTCCGATGTCAATGAATCATCCTCTTATCAAATAATTATGTTCAATTTTTCTCATTCTTTGAAAAGAGACTACAAAGAATACGGAATGACCATTGATTGGTATATACAAGCTAGCCTTTTCCAACATTATTTTAAAGTTATGTATGGGCATTGATTAGGTTTATTATTCGTGTTAATTACCGCAATCGACATTGGAATCTATTTCTAGCCATTTCAATTTGTTGTATATACCAATGTGGATCCAATACTGGTTCCACCGTGGGGACTCGAATCAAATTCACACCATGATAAGAGTCGATATTGGCGCCATCGACCGTGTCGAAGCTCACGGCTCCACTGTTTTCATCATCGTCATCTTGAGGTAATTCTTTTCGAACGCAGGCTATACCATCATTATGTAAATTGTGTATATTATCATCGAATAGAATATGATGATCAATGGAGGTAATATTATGATCCTTCTCCGTCTCCTTTTCGACATTATTATTTTCGTCATGCTTATTGTTGTTGGATTTAGATTCATCGTAATTTCGAACCCAGATCGGTTTCCCGGCAGTTGGATTCCATTGATTTGACTTCCAGTAATTATAATCATCACGTATACCAAAAACGGATCCCTCCTTGAATAGATCAAGAATCTCAGCGTCACCCGACGCAACCAATTGACTTTCATCGTGATACTTCCAAAGTTGATATATTGGTTTCTTTGTATTGGATTTATCATCATGAATTACCTTCCATCGTCCCTGAAACAAACGATCCTGGGACAAACAAAGGGGCGAAAACTTAATACTAGGATATTCTGGATGCTTGCCTTTTGCGAAGGTCGTAACAACTGATGCGATTTCGGCCAAATCGCTTCCGAAGGTCCGAAATATGACAGTAAATGGTGGTTTCTTATTAGTACCATCAACATTCTCTATATATGATGGTGATGATGTTGTGTCAATGAGATGGCGTAGAGTCTCGTAAAAGGCTGGTAGAATCGTATCCTTGCGATCTTGTTTGGAAGATTTTTGCGACGAGGACGACGGTGATAACGTAGAAGAAGATAATTCTCCCTTACCTTTGTTAACCGAAATCGCTGTTTCGCAGGCTTCTAAAATTGGTAAAAAAATTGGATGATTGTCTACGAAAGATTTAGCTTGATTTTTATACGCTGTTCGATAATATGGACAACAACCGTCCGGCCATTTCCATCCTGTATACAACGGCGGTATAGATCGTTCTTTCCCAATTTCTTGTCCATCCCACCAATGCGTCGGTTTGAGTTGTTGTGTATTTTCCCATCTTCGTCTCTGATGATGTTCGTGTTCGTCGTTATCGTTATCGTCATTATCATTATCATTATCATCGTCATTATCGTTAATGACCATATCCGGCATCCGACAGAAAGAAGATTTGGCTAGCATTTTTTGTGTCGATTCGTGACGGGAATCACCCCCAGCATCGTCTCCAAGCAATATCGTTTCATTAATATCGAAATGGAGAAATAAATGTGTCGGTGTCCTCGGTGTTGTTTCTTCTGTTGCTGTTGCTGTTGCTGTTGCTGTATCATCGCTCTCGTCCGTATACAATGATGACACGATCCACTTCGACGATGTAGATGATGTTCCTGACATTTTTAGTTGACTCGATGATCGTCGTCTAGTAGTAAGCGCAATTTTGATCGATCGATTGTCCCGTCGTGGTTGTGTACTTAATATAGTAGTAGTACTAGTCAACGCTGTTACTGTTACAACGAAGGTCGGACTTTTGTCAATAAATAGCCACAACGACGAACAGAGCAACAACCCAAAAAGGAAAGATACAGGAGGTAACAAGGAAATCGGCAACGGCAACATCAACTTCGTGTACCAACTTGCGTCTATTTCTGTGATCTGCGATCAATCATCTTTATCTCTTGTTAGATAGGTATGACCTGCTACCCTGATTCCTGATTCCTGATCCTGATCAACAATAAGAATATTGTAGTGTCATCGTGTCATCATGTCATCATCGTCATATTGTGGAAGATTTTTATTGGAGGATCGAGGAAACTCTTCATTCTATTCGATTTTGCGGCCACCACTCGACCACTCTGGATTTTGTTATAAAAATTATTACGACACAAACGATTATCTTTTTAAAGAAGATATCGTCATACTATTCATAGTTGTAGTAAGGAGAGAGACGAAACAAATAGACAAGACAAGAACAAGACAAGACAAACCAAACCATTTCATCATCGAACTAACTACTGTAACAAACGCTTTTGCAGTTTAAATAAAATAAGAACAAAATACAATGAGTCGAGGTAAAGCTATGGTAATCTCTCATACGGTCGTATTTTTGCTTGGCGTTACAGCTGCTAAGTTATACGATTACGATGAACTAAATTCTTACCGTCATTCTTATGAAAAACCAATGCAAAAATTTCGACGATGGACTGGACACGCAGCTATTGGAACTGTTGCATTAGGATCACTATGGCTAACGATTAAAGTCGTGGCACGAGGAGGAGGAAAACGAAGTGGTGATGCAGGTTGCAGTAGTAGTAGTAGCAGCAGTAATTCCAAGTCGACGACAGTGTAAAAGTAGAAATGAATTTCATATTATTATAATAAACTTGAAAAAACAGCACAACAACATTTTATTGAATTAATGTATATTATATCACTATGTAATTTTTTTTGTACTGTATTACTATAAATCAATTTTTTTAATCTTCTTCTTCTTTAGTTGTTGTCTATTTAGTTTTTTACACATCAACACCCATAATCTTAGCGATTTGTGGCATATCCTTATCTCCACGACCACTCATATTGATCACAATATCCTTGCCCTTTCCAAGTTTCTTAGCCAAATGGAAGGCTTGGTAGATAGCGTGACTAGTCTCAAGGGCAGGGATGATTCCTTCATACTGACACATCATATTGAATCCTTCCAAGGCCTGGTCGTCGGTAACACCTTCATACGTTGCTCGTCCTGATTCCTTATAGAAGGCATGCTCTGGTCCAACACCGGGATAATCTAAACCAGCCGAAATAGATTGTGTGTTCAACGTTTGACCTGATTCCTTTTGGATAATGAAAGTTCGGGCACCTTGTAAAACTCCGGGTGTTCCAACTGTTAGAGTTGCACAATGCTCTTCGTCAAATTCGACACCTTTCCCGGCTGCTTCTGCACCGTAAAAAGCAACCTCCTTGTCATCAAAGAAGGGATAAAATGTACCAATCGCATTAGATCCTCCTCCTACGCACGCTACCAACGCATCGGGAAGTCTACCATCGTTCTTCGCCTTGAATTGTTCTTTGATCTCCTTACCAATCACACTTTGAAAGTCTCTGACGATGGTGGGGAATGGATGAGGTCCGACTGCGGAACCAATGAGGTAATGTGTATCGCGGACATTCGTTACCCAATCAGCCATAGCTTCATTGATAGCATCCTTGAGTGTGCGTTGACCGACCTGAACAGGAACGACCTTAGCACCAAGTGTGTTCATTCGGAATACATTTAACTTTTGACGTTCGCAGTCAACAGCACCCATGTAGACGATACATTCTAATCCAAACATAGCGCATACAGTTGCTGTTGCAACACCATGTTGTCCTGCACCTGTTTCGGCAATGATACGTTTTTTACCAAGACGTTTGGCCAATAGAGCTTGCCCGATCGCATTATTAATTTTGTGTGCACCTGTATGGGCCAAATCTTCTCTCTTCAACCAAATGGTAGCACCTCCTGCCAGTTCGGTCAATCGTTCGGCCTTATGGAGGGGGGTTGGTCCACCAACAAAATCTCTTCGATAACGATCCAATTCAGCCAAAAAATCAGGATTGCCCTTAATTTCGTCATACGCCTCTTCGATTTCCTCAAAGGCAACTGAAAGAGTTTCAGGAATATATTGTCCACCAAATTGACCAAATCGAGACTTTTCATTAACTTTGGCCCATTCCTGAGGAACTTGACCTAATTTGGTAGCCTGATTCTTTGGATTTTCTCCCTGCTTAACACCTGTAACCAGATGCGCAATAACACTACGAACCGCTTCCGCCCTTTCTGCAGTGGTAGCATCGTCTCCCAATCCCTTCATAGCATTTAGGATAGAACTTCCGACAACAACTCCATCCGCCATATTGGCAACACCATTTACCATTTCTGGCGAAGAAATACCGAAGCCAACCGCTAATGGTAAGTCTGTCTTAGATCGTACTCTTTTAATAAAATCGTCTAAATCGGCAGGGAGCTCAGTCCGGGCCCCAGTCACACCCGTGACAGACACACAATACAAAAAGGTTGAGGCCATTTCTGTTAGGGATGCAATCCTTTTATCACTACTAGTGGGAGCTAATAATGGAATATTGGATAGTCCGTATTTCACACATGCCTTGTTCAAATCGATACCTTCTTCAGGTGGCAAATCAACCACAATGAAACCATCAGCGCCAGCCTCCTTAGCTTCGGCACATAATCGATCTTCACCGTATTGAATGAAAGGATTACAGTATCCCATCAAAACAACTGGAACAGTTAATCCCATTTCTCGTGCCTCCTTGACCATAGCAAGACAAGGACCAATTTCTGATGTTCCACCAGCAATTGCAACCTGATTGGCGGCTGTGATAGTGGCACCATCAGCTTGTGGATCTGTGTATGGGATACCCAATTCAATAACCGAAGCCCCTCCTTCTTGCATTGCCAAGAGAATTGATGGCGTATCTATTTATTTTCAAAAGAAAGAAAGGAAGAAAAAACAGAAGTTGGTTCCAAGATCAGAATGATTATTTAATTTGATATCGAAGAAAATGCAATCAATGTTTCTCTACCTTTTTCCAAATTAAAATAATTATATTCTTCTCGCAAAAACAGCACTAAAATGTAGATAATAAATAAATGTACATAAATGCACATAAACGTACCTTCTTTGGCGGGATATCCAGCCGTAATAAATGCAACAAATGCAGCCTCTCCTCTCTCTTTCGCCGATTCAAAGGCCGATTCGATACGTCCTCCCATTCCTCGTTCCATATCTGCGACAGAAATTGCTTCTGATGTCTCTGACGCAACGTGAAGTGGAAAAATGGATTTACTGTTTTTATTATCGACGATTTGTTGACGTCCTTCTGTTCGTGTTGATCTACCAAGTGTAGATGATCCGGAAAAGGCACTGGTCGACGAAGTAAAAGTGGTACATGCCAACCAAAGGGTGATTGATGTTATGCGCATTTCGGGATAAAGTATGGATTTTTTTAATGCAATTCCGTAGGTTATTATTTGTGTGCGATTGTGCCTATTATTTTGTTGATTAGTGTAACGACGTACGTAGACGTTTCCTCTATTGTTTTTTTTTCTTCTTCGTCGTATTAGAAAGAAGATATGCTACTTTCACCATTTCACTTGTTGATTGATTGGGGACTTCAGTTTGTCGTGCTTTGTGCTTTTTCGAACTCAGAGAAGTATTCAGTATCGCGTAGAAATCGTGTATTGATTTGTGTGGTTAAAAATAATTATCTGTGACGCAGACAGAATATCAAGAAATCACCCTGCTAGTGACGACTAACTCGACTAAACCAATCACGGAAAAAAATCACAATAATATTATGATAGATTGAAGATTACACCATACATTACATATATTAATAGCAACATAAAACATAATACATATACTACAGCATAATTCGAATTCAAACTTGTACATTTGCACATTACTTCACGCCTCATCATACTGCTCATAAAGAGATTAATGACTTGGAATGGAATGGAACAGTGCTTTCATTAACTACGTGCCGTAGAAGAAAAACCAATGAACGAATAACGTTTCTTTCTACATATTATAATATAATGTTTTCTTTCTAGTAGAAGCCGTCATGATTGTATCGAATTGAATGAATCGTGTCTTTATCTGTTATTATAGTAATTTTCTGAAAAAATCCCACTTTTTATTCATGCATCATCTTGAATTTACAGATACCACATTATTTTAGTTTCGCCGCTTCCCAGTAATTATTATTCGATATACCGTATATATTGTACAGAAATGCTGCTACCACAGCAGCAATACAATTGTAGTGAAGTAGGCTAATATATCAACTATTGCTGTGCACTTTAAGTCTCGCCCTATTTCTTGCCTCCCCCTCTTCTTCCTGGCTTCTTGTTCATCATCAGATCCATCATTTTAGACATATCGACGGTTTCCTTCGGCTTACTTAGTGACACTATCGGAGTCGGATCTAATTCTCCATTGAAAATTCCATATGCAACACGAATTCCCATACCAAAAATTCCAAGACCGCATACACCAAAAAATCCAGCAGCAAGAGAAATTAATCCCATAACAACATTACGAAATACTTGTGCTGATCGGATTACGAAATATACATCTGTTGCAGGTGGATGGGAGACGAAGTAACTTCCCAATTGGTTTGTTGCATACCATAAGGCTGCCGCAACAGCGAATGCAAAAAACGAACCACCAATTGCAACTATTGGATTAACACCATTCAAATCACGAGCTTCTGCAATAGCCATCTTAATTTCTTCATCTGATTTACGTGACCGACCGTATCCATCTACCGAACCAAGTTTCTTTCCTAGAGCTGATTTTGGTCCAAATCGTTCCTTTTGTTCTGCATCTTGAAGCTCTGCTAATAATCGTTCATTAATAGTATTGGTAGCAGCTGCTCCTGTTCCTGTTCCGCCTTCGTCTTTCTTTTCGTTGGTACTACTTTCCTCATTATTGTCTACCGTTGTGGATGTTGTTGTTGTTCTAGCAAAACCGATTTCTGGCTCATCATTAATATCATTACCGGAAGATCCCGATGAGGACTGATGAAGTAATACAGAGATATGATTTATTGTTTCGAATTTTTTTAACGTCGTCGGTATTTTAGTTTTAAGTAGGTGCTGTCGATCTGCTATTCGACAACTCGTGCTGGCAGTATTGAATGAATAAGATTCGCGTGGACCAGCTGTGACGAGCAGCAAAACCAACGAAGCAGTAATTTGATTCATAATCAGAATATAATATGACAGCGACGGCGTATGGTGTTTGTTTTGGGGGGGTAATGAAGTATGCTGTCGTATTTGTTATTGTTTTTCTTGTTCATTGAACATTGTCAAATTTCTAGATTCACGTTGATTGGCAAGAAAACATCTCGATAAAATTGACAACCATCTTCTCCCCCAAATCAAAAAAGTAGAATTTGGGGGACGAAATCGATACACTAGCTAAGTAATAAAATGATAATTTTCTTAGTTGGATTGAGTAACTACTTCGTAGCTTCAAGCTAGCTACTAGTAGAACAGGAAAATGACAAACATATCACATGTACGGTAACGTTAGTCGAAGAATATTATTTGCTTTTTCTAAAATGTGTTGAATTAATATTTCAATTCAACATCTGCTTATTTATTTGTTACTAAATTTTTCCTTTTTAAATTGATTCATTATATCATCAGATTTATAATACGGCCACCACACTATTCGTACCTTGCCATGATTATTTCTTCTATTACCGCATATTCTAATCTCCCATACCTCCCAATCCACTATCCATTTTGTCATTATTCAATTCACCATTTCGTTGTTTCAACATAGTTTCACCAATCATTTTTTTCATATTGTCATCGCCAGAGTCATACATATCTTTCATCATCGACATAATACTACCGGTTGGATCTGATGATGATGTTTTATTATTTTTCTTTTCCTTACGTTTAGGATCAGTTAATTTACTCCAAAAATCAAATGTACCATATTCACCTTTAATCTTAGCAAGTTTAACAATAATTTTATCAGCCTTAATAATATATCTTGATTTTTCTGGAATTATATCATGCTCTAAATTATCACGTTTGATACGATAATTTTTTCCATTTACATCGCCATTCAAAACAGTTACATCGAATGAATCCTTTTCAAAGTTACATTTAATTTGTTCATCCTTATTTTTAATAACAGTACCAACTCCAGGTAATGGTAGGTACAACGTAACAAATTTATCACTTGATCCACCAGCATCAAACATAAATCGATCAATACTAATATACGTAACCGATGACGACATTGTTGTGCCTATTGACTTAGGGAGAGCGATAGGTGCACGTACTGCAGGGCTAGGAGCAGGGGAAGGAGCGACCGGCGATGGATTAGTCTTAGTCGTTGTGGCTGTTGATGGTGTTGACGACGCAACACCATCGTTGGTGTTTGTTGTAGATTCAATAGATTTTAAAGCCGAAGCTTCTTTTTTCAATTTTTTGACCAATGATACAATCTGCATTTTAGCAGTTGGACGTTTCAATTGTGACACAAATTTTTCAATTTCTTCTGCATCCCAAAGTCTTTCTTGAGAAGGAGGAGTAACCTCTTCTTGAATTTCTTCGATCGCCACCATCTTAGCTTGTTGTATTACAGGTATTATTACTGAATTATTTATTGGATACTATTCAAACTTATAGAATGAAGGTGAATGGTCGGTTGTCATTTTGAATTTGCTTTGTTTTGTCCTTCGCGGATTTCGATTTTCGATTGGCTTCGAATTTTCAATTTCTTGTCACTTGCTTGGCCAAAAATTGCCGTGACTGAAGCATCCACGACTGAGTAAAATTTAAGAAATTCATTAACAAAATGACGAAATTGATTGATGTCTGTGACTTTTTTGATTCTATTCTTTTTTTCTTTCTCAATCGTATCTGACATTTAAACATACTAGTACAACTATCAACGATCAATCAAACTTTGAAATCACCGCCAGTCAAATCATTAAATTTCAACCGTCAGAAAAGTTACATTTCAAAGATATTCCCGAACAATAAGCAAGATGATGGTTATCAAGTACAAATTACTATTATGTTTCGTTCTACTGTTCGTTGTGCTTTTCGCGGAAGCCGAAACGACGACGATGGTATGTAATGTGTTTCCCCTTAATTTTTTCACCTTTGTTGTGCGCAAAAATACCGTAATCAACAACAATACTAATATACCATTCGTTCTCTTTTTTCAATCTACCTCTTTGATTGATCTAATCCGTCTCTCGATCGATTATATATAGCATGAAAAAATCTTATCGGATCGATCAAAGAAAGTCATTCAATTAGAGTATGCAATGGCAGCTTTAGAAAAACAGATTGAGAATCATAAAAATGGTGTAAAAGTCTTAGAGGATCAACGCCTCAAGTCTTTAAAAACTAGAATGAATTCCTATAAGACACAAATTTTTGAATCATCAAGGGGTTTGTCACCGCAGGTATGTTATGTTATGTTATGTT
>Ga0115007_10001490_pt1 | contig 15055 bp, 10 predicted proteins | sample ArcOceMetagenome_2_FD_87166 | JGI IMG/M metagenome (GOLD analysis project Ga0115007, IMG submission 87166) | Marine eukaryotic phytoplankton communities from Arctic Ocean - Arctic Ocean ARC135M Metagenome | ecosystem: Environmental > Aquatic > Marine > Oceanic | place: Arctic Ocean | collected... | reverse complement strand
TACAATGGCAAGGGGTGTTGTTTCTTTGTTGGTCACACGTCGGATATTTTGCTTTTGTAAAAAATGGACGGATCGCAAGGCAAAAAATAAAAAATATGAAATCCTGGAGAATCGCAGCAGGACTCCTGGGACTGGCTTATTGTGGACAACAGACCCCCTGGACCTCGAAGAAGCAGAACCACTTATTTATTGATATTTTTTAAAATAAAGAAAGACCACCCCATACTACCCCCCCCACCTTTTGTTTCCTGTCGACCACCCCGCCAGAACATGTCAGGCGACCCCAACAAACCACAGAGGGGCCCTGAAACAACAACGGCTTTAATCACGTCTGCCTTGACGGGACCGGAAATATCCATCATTTCCGAAGATACATCGACAACACCACCACCAATACCTTTGTTGCCACTGGAACAATGCCCCGTTTGCATGGAAGAAGTACCCCATGTCCCACACAAAAGCAATTACATGCGCTTGACTTGCTGTGGCAAAACTGCCCATACCGAATGTTATCAATGCATGAAAGCCAAGAACAAATCCGAGGAAGCTAAAAATAAATGTGCTTTGTGCGGTCTGACCTATCCCAGAAGGGGCACGCCCAAAGTAATCAAACGTTTGCGCAAATGGGTCAACAAGGGCAAGGCGTGGGCGCAAACCATGCTGGCCAACGCCTACGAAGTTGGGGAAGGAGTGCAACAATCGTACGAGCAAGCAAGGCATTGGTTTGAACTGGCTGTCAAACAGGGCGACCCCATGGCCCACGCAGGTTTGGGGTACCTGTACCAACACGGCCACGGTGTCCAACAAAATTACGACCGTGCTTGTTATTTGTATCGCGTTGCCGCGGAGGCGGAAGAGCCCGGTGCTCAAAACAATTTAGGGTGGATGTACCGGGATGGTTTAGGTGTGTCGCAATCGTACGAAAAAGCTATTTTTTGGTTTCGCAAATCAGCGGACCACGGTGACATGCAAGCCCACTACAACCTAGGTTTTTTGTATTACAACGGAAAGGGGGTTGATAAATCGTACGAAAAGGCGTTGGAGTGTTACATGGCGGCGGCGACGTGTGGCCATGCCAAATCCATGTACAACGTTGGCAATATGTTTGACGATGGGCACGGGGTGGCGCAATCCCACGAAATGGCCATTAATTTTTGGAGGCAAGCCGCCAGCCATGGACATATCAATGCCACGGTAAACATTGGTGCGTCGTACCAAGACGGCGAAGGGATTGAACAAAATTACCACCAAGCACGAGAGTGGTACATGAAAGCGGTCATGCTGGGCGACGAAGATGCTTTTGATTTAGTGAAACAGGTTGATAAAAAAATTGAAGAAGAAAAAGCCAAATTAGACACCACCCATTGTTCAAGTTGTGGCAAGGAAGCCGGCAGTGCTGTAGCAACCACGGGCACCAGTACTGGCGAGGCAAATAATGGTGGTGCGGCCAGCAGTAGAACGGGTGGGTTGCGGTTGGTGGTTTGTCCTTGTAAATATACTCAATATTGTGATGCAACTTGCCAGAAGAAACATTGGAAAGAACATAAAAAAGAACACAAGGAATGGATGAAACTGGCGGCCAAGAAAACAAACATGCCCAACATGACGGTCATCAAAGATCAATTGGAACAGAACAGTAAAGGATCGTACGACGGGGGCGTGTACGACAGCAAAGAAATCAATGCTTCCACGACCATGGATGCACTGGTGCGTATGGCCAAAGCCAATTACGGTCCGGGTGCCGAGGGCATACCCATTAAAGATCTGAGTGCTGCCTACGCGGCCCAGCAAGCCGCGGTGGCGAACGGGTCCATTACGTTGCCGTTCAGTGGGGGTACGATCAACGCGGACGGGAGCATTGCGATCAATGTCAACGGGGGAAACACACCCGGTGCTTTCAATTTAGATCGAAACGGTCAAATCATCACCAACGGCAACGGCATGGGTGGTTCGTTGAGTTCGAAATTGAACCGGTTGCAACGTTCAGCCATGAAAGCAAATGTTCGGCAACAAGTGCTTTCTGCGCAAGCAGCGGCAAACGGTGGGAATGGCGAGGGCAGCGGCAAACCACCTCATAAAAAAAACCAAGCCACCGCACATTTAGCATGGTGGCAAGTGAAAACATTAGATTTCAACAACAAGAACAAGAAGAAGAATAGTGGTGGAAAGACTAGATAATTAACAATAACAACTCAAAGCAAAAAAAGGTGGAGAGCTGGTGGCAGGGCAAATGGCTTTAGTTATAATATACGTGTATTTTTTTATATAGATCTACGAACTTTTTGTATATCCCCTACCTGTGCCGAACCAGCCAATATACACATGTGTTACCGTACAACCACACACACACAACCACACACACACGGCAGCAAACTGTTAAGCCTGTTCGATGTCCTCGATTCCGATTTAATCCCCCTAAACTACCCACCACCACAGAAATTGCCTAGCCACATCCACTGTTCAACATGCCAAAGAAGAAGAAAGGAAAGAAAGCAGCCAAGTCTGTGAAAAAGGCCGAGACCAAGACGACGAAATCTCAACAAACGCAAAAAGCAGCCTTGCCTAAAAAATTTGAAGCCATGTTTCAACAAATTCTCAAGTTTTACGAGAACAACAAACATCCAAAAGCTATCAAATTATGCAACACGGTGTTGAAAGCACACCCCATGCATGGTCAAACAATAGCCATGAAAGGTCTATTAACCTACAAAATGGATACTACCAAAACAGCCGAAGCTTTTGAATTGTGTAAAAAAGGTTTGGCCTTGGACATGAAAAGTCATGTCACTTGGCACGTCTACGGCATTTTGTACAAAGCGACAGACAATATGCCCATGGCCATCAAGTGTTACAACAATGCTTTGAAAATCGACACTGAAAATACAAACATCTGTCGTGAGTTGGCTAATTTTCAAGGCCAGTGTCGCGATTGGACTGGCTATGCCGAATCCAGACGCAAGTTGTTGACTTTTCGTCCGAAAGAAACACAAAACTGGGGTGGGTATTCTGTGGCGAACCATTTAGCGGGCAAACATCAATTTGCGCTGCATGTGATTGATCAATACGTGGATACGCTCAAGTTGGAAGACAAACGTGACGTCGATGCCACGTTTGAATTGTCTGAGATTGCTTTGTATCGTTCTTTGCTGTACGAAGCCATGGGTGATGCCGCTGCTGCATTGGATGCATTGGGTGGTAAACGTGAAGGTCATATTGTCGATCATCTTGGTTGGTATCAGAAAAAGGGTGAACTTCATCTTCGTCTGGGCCAATACGAACAAGCTCTTCATGTGTACACGGTGCTGCTGGAAACAAATTTAGAAAATTACGATTTTCATCGTGGTATTCAATGTTGTCTTCTCAAATATTTGGACGGCACCGATGGTGGCAATGGCAGTAAAAACGTCATGCCCGTGGTTGCCGATCGTGTGTTTGGAAAACCTTTGAACGATCATAAATATTGGAAAATGTCGGGTTGTGATTTGCCGTGTCAAGATGTTGAATTCATGACTCCAGAACGCGTCGCTTTGCTTCTTGAAACGTATACCGTGTACCGCAAAAAATATCCCAAAGTAGCATCTTTTGAACGAATACCTTTGGATTTTACAACCCATGAAGAATATGAAAAAAGAATGAGCAAATATTTAAAACGACGTCTTCAAAAATGTGTCCCGTCTTTGTACAGTGATGTCAAACATAGTTTTAGTACCCTTGATGGTTCGAAAAGAACAATTGTGTCAACATTGTTACAATCTTATTTACAATCTTTGCAATCCACACCATCCACTTTTCCAAACGAAGATCAAGTACAAGATCCATCCACTTATTTATTTACTTTAGTGTGTACAGCACAACATGAAGATTGCAATGGGCATTGGTCCAGATCGTTGGAACTTTTAAACGAAGCCATTCAACATACTCCGACCATGTTGGATTTATACAAAATGAAAGCTCGTGTTTACAAACATGCTGGTGATATCAGTACAGCAACTTTATTGATGAACAAAGCCAGGGAAATGGATTTGCAAGATCGTTACATCAATAACAAACACGTCAAATATTTATTTCGTAATGATGAATGTGAAAAAGCCGTTGATACCGCCGCACTGTTTACCAAGGATGAAAGTGGGGATGGTTCCTACGTGGTCTTGGTCAAGAATTTCTACGATATGCAAGTCATTTGGATGGAAATAGAAGAAGGACGTTCAAGGTTGCGTGCAAATCAATTGACCTGGAGTGTGAAACGTTTTCAATCCATTCATGACCATTACAAACAATTCATTGTCGATCAATTTGATTTTCATAATTATTGCATGCGTAAATCTACGTTGCGGGCTTATTTAGGCATGGTTGAAATGGTCGACGATTGCCATTCGCGCCCGGAATACCGTACTGCTTCGCATGGTTTGGTAGAATCCTATTTGAAATTGGCCGACGAAGCATTGTTGGCCAAAAACGGTGATTTAAACGCAAGTACAATCATTGCATGCCGAATCAAAGCAGCGGAAAAATCAAAAAAGAAACAAAGCGAAAACAAACAAGACAAAGAACCAAATGGGAAAAAGAAAGATTTTGACATTGATGGCAGTGTCGCCGTTGTTGATGCTTGTGAAAAGGGGTACATGGCCGTCGCCTTTGAAATATGTGAAGATTTAAAAAAATTTGATGTCTTGGGCAACGATTACAAAGGTGCACAATTGCGTTTTGATGTCAGTGAACGAATGAACAAGACTGGACCTATGTTGAGTAGTTTGTTGGATTGCCATCGCATGCAACCTCAACGGTGGTCAACCATTGCCAATCTGTGTCGTTTGTCTGCCGCTACACCCTCTGATAATGCAGCGGTGGCGTCTTTGGTCTCGGAACAATTGGCCAAAGCAGTGGCCACTTACAACGTCAAAAATGTCGAGGAACTAGTGGTGCAATATGTGGCAACCGCCATGGCAGTCACGGGTAGCACCTTGCTGCAATGCAGGTTGGATGCTGCTGAATTGCTGTGTCGTGCAAAACTTCCTGCTTCGTCTTGGGAAAAAATGGCAGTGGATGCTTTACAACATTGTGTGGACGATGCAGCCGGTGCATCGGAAAGAGATTCTGCTGCCAATGTTCGAGCAGCTGAACGAGCAGTTGAGTTATTGAGTACGCTGAGCAGTGGGGACACCGATGGTTTGAAGAAAGCTGCAAGGGTTCGATTTCAACTTGCTTCTGCTTTCGGTGCTGTCCCACCAGAAATTGTATTGGTCAATGGTACATTGTCGACGGAGCCACCGGTGAGTGAGCAGAAGGAGGGGAATGATGCTGAAGACGAAGAAAAGAAAGCACAGTAACAAACAGTAATAAAAGTTTTGGCACTTCGTATAATATACTGTAGTTCGTAGTTCGTAGAGAGTTTAGTAGTGTAGTAACAAAAAAGGTGGTGGATATTTTGTTTGCTGGGGGGCGCACATGCTGTTTCTTAGTATTACTTGATTGCAAATCTTCACTCGACACAGCTCAAGGAAGCCGAGACGTGACAAATGCTTCCAACATGCATCAAGTTTTTCTCTGTTTTCTTTGTTCCCTCTGCTGGTTTTGTTGTGATTTTGACACCGAGCACCCCGCACCACCTGCAGGTACCACCCAACCCAAAGTCCATCCCATACAACCAACATTCAGACTTGACGCAGGACCTACAATGTTGTCCCTCGATGGAGATGTGCCAGATTCCAAGTCACTCAAGTCTGGCAATTCCTCGAGTCGAAACAACAGCCTGACTTTCGGATCATCCACCAACACTGAAGATTTGGAGGTTCCTATGAACTCTGAAGATCTAAACCATATGTTAGAAAACACCACGGACAAGCTAGAACTCACTCAGATACTGTTGCGTCTTCAATCTTCCTGCAGAAGTGCTGCCATCAATCTTGTTCACGTGCAACAGTCCCTCAAGGAATCCGTCGAAGCGACGACTTCGACGACGAAGGAATCCCTCGAATATCACACCTCAAACCTAGCAAGCTATTCTGCCATCGTGTCTGCAGCGGTCAACGCCTCAACAACATTAACAACACACCATGAAACAGTCAAAAGCAAATTGCATGAATTGGAACATTTGTCCACTAAAATTCAGAGACTCAAGATCATTGCCACAAATATAGAAAAACATATATTAGAAGCCGATGCTGATCTGTGACAATGGCGAATGATGCAATGTGGGTTTTGACGCTTTTTATGCTGTGAACATATATATCGGGCCAATTAGCAACCCTTTTGACGATGTTTGGACGTGGGCTGTGCAACACTACTAGCAACTGTACTTGAATACACACTTACTTGTTGACACATTGACACGTGAAACAACACAGAATCACATGACTCCGCCTGTGACTGTGACACCAACTCCCTTTGTACCGGGTACCTTCTATTTAAAGTAATTTTTTATCATCAAATATATGCACTACAGGTATTTGTGTTCGTTCAACTGTCCATCGCCTTACAATGGTTTCCTAGCACTTCTTGCCGAGGATATGGTACTGGTACCACTCATCGCTTCCAATTGTGATTCTGCTTGGGCTCTCAACACTTTTTCTCTTTCCAATGCTTTTTCCAATTTGATAATCCGTGTCATTGCTTTTTCAGTCATGTTGCTTGTTTGGGAGTCAATACTAATGTTAGAGGACCAACTTTTGGTCGATCTGGAAGATCTGGCGGAATTCATTGCCGCCGATGATTGGTGTGATCGAGCTGTCCCACTCGCACTGCTGCTCACACTGTACTTGGATCTTCCCGTGGACCTGCCCGTCGATCTGCCCGTCGACCTGCCCGTCGACCTGCCCGTCGACCTGCCCAAAGATTGTTGTGATGAAGTTGATGAACGTCGTGTACTGCTGCCACTTTTTCGACTTTTAGCTTTGGATCTCATGTGTTGTTTTGCTTCTTTGATTTGTGCTTTTTCCAACGCTTTTAAACGTACTTGAGTCAATTTCAAATGATGCCTTGGTGGTAGTCCACTGATTGGATTGGTTTTATGCAACACCTGCTTTGTGGTGGTTGAAATGTTGGTAAGTGTGCTGGTAGAGAGAGGTAATTTTGGTACTGGTTGCATGAGTGCTGTGGGTTTTGAGAGTGGAGTTTGTTCTGTTGGCGTTCTTGTTTTCGGTTCGTAGTATCCCCCCAAAGCACTGGCAGCACCCAGCCCAGCGGCTGTTGTGGGTTTTGGTCTTGGTTGTCTCAGTGGTTCGTAACCTTCGTGTGTAATTGGATTCGGCACTCGTTTCGGTAGTTTGGTTTTCTGCGTGTCGTGGAATATAAAAAAAAGTGTCAGGAGGTGTTGAATTTCAAGAAAACCGACGAAACAAAGAACTTACTTTTTCTTCGGAATTGACACGAGTACGCCACATTTTATCCACTGCCGTCAAAGATGTATTGGAAAGAAAGTAGGAACTGGCACGGTGGCTCATGATTGAACGTGTCACAAAAACTCGGTCGTGTTTTCCCACAAAACTAAACAGTGCGCCCGGTAACTGATGAGGCTTCGAGACGGAGACTGCCCCCTAAACCAGTCCAGTATACGTGTTCAAGTTGTCAGTCAAAACAACAAGCCGGTGGTGAAAAAAGAAGTACTTTCTCAACAGTTGTGTACGGTTTTTTAATTTTGTTGGTTTATTTACGTCAACACCAGTTGAGTCATTTTGGACCTCTTCAACACTGGGTTTGGAATTTCCTCAAACAACAAACGCCGTAAGAGGTTTTGAACCACGGCACGGGAGGATGGCGACCTCGGCCAACTACACCACGTGCTACACCTTCAACATTTCGACCATCAATTCCACCATAACTCCCAACGATCTTCAACTGGCCTACGAAGTTGGTATAGAGAACGCAGGGGCACTCGTTTATTTTAATTTGTTTGGCTTCATCTATTTGGTCCTTTTCCTTTGGTCCGGGTGGCAATATGGCTTGCATGGGTACCACAAAAAATTATGGTTCGACAACCGTCAAGTGGTGGTCGTCTGTATACTTACCTGTTCCCTGCTTCGTTCCATTCAATTTTTCATCAAACCCATCACCGATTGTGAAACCTCGGTCAAATGGCTCGACGAATTATTTACAGCTGTTGAAACAATTGTTCAATTTACAGCGTTCACCATGTTGATCTCCTTTTGGATTGAACTGCAATTGAACGTCAGACAAGGTTTGAAGTCGTTGCAAAAAACAAGGACACCCACCATCATCTTGATTGGTGTGTTTTCCTTCGTACGAATGACTGAATTTGTCTTTATTGTGTTGTCCAAAGATAAAAAAAATGCTTTTGACGTGGACGAAAAATTAAAAAATGATAGAAATATATTTAAAGATCTCTCTTTGGTCTTTCGGGTCCTTAATGTGCTGCTGTATGCTGTGGTGTTAATCATTGCCGGGTACTGGGGTCGCAAATTACTGTTGCAATTAAGAGCTTTTGAAAAGAGAACGAAACAAGCCAACGATAGAGCAGCCAAAGCAGCAGCACAAAAATTAAAAGGTACAGTCAAAGCAAGTGTGGCTATTCAGCGTACCAGTAAACTCAATGATGGTGGGGGGGGTGGTAGCAGCAGCAGTGGTGGTGGTGGTGGTGGTGGCGGTGGTGGTGGTGGTGACGGTGGTGGTGGTGGTGGTGGCGGTAGAAATAGTTGTAGGGTCGATGAACTCAAAAACAATACGGTTTACGGTGCGGGCAGTATGGAAAGTGTGGGGAGTTTTGTGAGCAGTGACGTGGACACGCGCGATAATGATGGACTTCGTATTGGATCAACAGTGTCGATTACACAAGGATACGACGAATCGAAAGAACCCAAAACAAAAATAAAAAGGAATCGATTGTCTCAATTGACACGAAACAAATCCACGTCAAGGTCGCGAGAATCCGATCAAGGTATCTCTGCTTCCTCACTTGCAAAAGAACAATTGTTTCACGACAAAGTGTTACGAATGACCTTGTTCATGATCTTGGAAGTAGTGGTTTATGTGTTCTGGTTGGTGTGGTACGGTGTCTTGTTTACCATGAGAAACAATCAGCAAGGTAAAATTGGAAATCCTACGACGTATTTAAGTTTTAAATATGTTGAAAAATTTTGTGAATGGGCAACAATCGTAATCTTGTGTTTTACTATGATTGCTTCTTCTCAATCAAGAAAAGCAAGAACCAGCTTGGTGAGTCGTCGAGACAAAAGTCGAAGCAGTCGAAGCAGTCAAAGCAGTGGTCGTACCAGCAGTGGTCGTACCAGCAGTGGTCGTACCAGCGGTGCAGGAAAAAATCAAAGGGGAATCAAGGGGGGGAAGGGGCGGGGTGAAACAAACGACCCCAATAGAAAAAAGCAAAAATTATCTGCTGGTGTATCACCAAGTTTGTCCGTTGTCGGTGAACTCACCGACAACGAAGAGGGCAGTATCAAAAGTCAAGAGAACAGTGGTCGGCAACGAATTGAGAGTGAGCTTCTTGAATTTACACATGCAGGCGATCAAACAATGTTTTTAGAAGGTCGATTAAATGCAGCTTCAAGAAACAAATTAAGAAAAATGGAACAACAAAAAAACAAACCAACAAAGAGTTCACAACCACCGGAAAGGAAAGTACCGCCACCGATGTCATCTACCCAATTAAAAACTAGAAGTGGCAGCACGACGGTGGTGGAAAATCCACTGGAAGCGTTCGGAAATGTGTTGTGAACCACCAAAGTTATGCAAGATGCAATCAGAAAAGGAACAATGGTGGAAATTGGTGGAGTGAAAATTGAAAATTTTTAAAAAAAAACCGTACCCGGAATACATGTATGTGCACAGGGACCTGTATACATTCATCATACATACATACATAACATGTAAAACATTTTTGAGTGCATTGATCGAGCTATTCTCTATTATCGTCTCTCTGCTATTATACCTGGTGTGTGTGTGTACAACCTTGTGTGCTACACTCTAACTCTAACACACACACCTGAGGTAAATATTATCAACACCACCTATCTTCAATAGTCTCACTCCAGCTTGTGCCGCACGAACGTAGCATGATAATGTCATTTCCGCCACCATCCTTTCCATTGTATGTCTGGGTACTTACAGTTCTTCTTTCACAGTATCTTCCAATTGTTGGAGATACACAACACCCGCACCACCTTTGACCACCTCTTTGAGCCCTGTAAATACGAAAGGTGTGGACCAAGGTTCTGCACCCACACGGAAATGCAGGCTGACTTGGTCCGAATCGAACAACCAATCTGCTCGTTTAACGACTGCACAACCGTGAGGAAAACCACCACATGTACTGCCAGTCTTTACATGTCCATCGTTTGATTGCCGGTCGCCCTTGTTGTCGATGTGGCAATTGGCACACATTTCTATCTTGGTGTTGGACAGGGCTGTACTTTCGGGACTGTTGATATGGTAGGCCACTTTTAATTTAACCCCAAAGTCGGATCTTTGCGACACTCGAACGACAAGATTTGTCGGGAGCATGTAGGCCGCCGTTGTGTGCACCGCAAGGACAAGGAGGAGGAAACCAATCATTGCTGCATGGGCAAATTCTTCAAGCCTCTCACGTCTTTTTGCCCCCTAAATTTGCCTGCCCGCCCGAACCAAAGACCAGAACCACCCTCTCCCCAAGTCTCCCTGTGCCCCCACCGCTTACCCAACATTTGAATTCATTCCAACCGAGCGAAACGCACAACGCAACAACAAATGAGCAAATCGCCCTCGCAATCACGGAAACGAAGCCGAAGCAACGATGGTTCGACCCAAGCCCAAGTCAAAACTTCTTCAACAACGACAGCAGGAACAACAACAACAACGAAACCCGACCCACCACCACCACGGAAAAAGAAATCCCGATTTGGCAAATCTACCGCGAAACCGGTCTCTGATAAAGCCGCCCTTCTGGCGTTGATCCAACAACGTACACAAAGTTTAGCAGCCGATTTACCCGGCTTGATTCACAAAACGGGCAGTGGTCTGGCGGCTGCACCAGAGTTAGTGTTGGATAAGAATGGGAGAGATGTCGCGAGTACTTCCGCCGAAGCGGCCAAACGAGTTCGCAACCGTGCCTCGCTTCAAATCAATCGTACGGCAGCACGAAAAAAAGCCGTCAATCCCTATTTAGCTCATCGCTCTTCTTCCTCTTCCGGCTCTTCCTCCTCCTCCTCGACCACCACCACATCAAAGTCGACCCTGTCCTCCACGTCCACCTCCTTTTCGGGGTTTTCCGTGTTCAAAGTGGATCCTCGCATGAAAGCAAGTCGTGTCTCTCGTGATACATCCCGTGATTTTCGTTTTGTAAAAGCGGGGACACTTGTTGCACGGGCCGAACGATTGGACAAAAAAGAGAACAGTATTCAAAAAGGAAAAGTTGGCAAAACCAATGTCATTCATGACATGTCGGATCCAACGACCAGCAGTACCACGGTTGGGGTTACCCCCACTTCGGCCAATTCGGCCAATTCGGCCAATTCCGTAAACAGTGTGGTTGTCCTTCCTGTTGCACCCGTTTCGACATCCATTGTAGATGACGGTATCAGAGCGGAAAAGGTGGGGTGTGAATGGTGGGATGTCCCTTATTTACTGTCTGAAACCGCAACGATTGCCAAAGAAGCATTGCGTCACAAAGCCGCGACGTCTGCCAACGAGGCTGCCCTCAATGCTACTCTTGAAGAACACAAAGTGTTGTTTCCTTGTGCCTCCAACCATTTGAATGTGGCACGTTCCAAAACATGGAAATTAATACAAAAACCAGAAATGATGCAACCGGTGGGCGAATCCATCGATCCAGGTCCACAACCCATTCGATTGACCCACAAAGAAAGAAGAAAAATACGGCGTCGAAATCGTGCTGAAAAACAAATGGAAGAGCAAGACAAAATTAGATTGGGAATCATACCGGCACCGTTGCCCAAAGTTGCAATGAAAAATTTACATCGAGTTTTGGGCAACGAAGCTGTCTTGGATCCATCTCAAATGGAAAAAGACATTAAAGAAGGTCGAGAACAAAGAACATTGGACCATGAAATGAGAAATTTAGCGGCCAAAAAAACACCGGCGGAACGAAGAGAAAAACTCACGTCAAAATTAAAAGGTGATCGTGAACTGGCCGAAAAAACAGGAATACATGTTGCTGTCTTTAAAATAGTTGGTGAATTAGTCGATGCGACAAAAAGATTTAAAATTGATATGAATGCTCGGCAATTGTATTTGACGGGCATTTGTTTGATTGTGCAAGAGGAAGAAGACGAGGCTGGCAACGTTGAGTATGACAGTATGGCAGAACAGGTGGTACCGATCAATATGGTTGTTGTGGAAGGTGGTAAAAAAGGTATTAAAGCCTATAAAAAATTAATGTTGAGAAGAATCAAATGGAATCAAGATCATGTGCAGTACCAAGAGGATGAGCGTGCCCGTTTAATTGCCGAAGCGGACGGTGGTGTGAAAGATGTCGTGATGAAAGACGATGGTGAAGAAGACGAAAGAGATCCCATTCGTCATTCTAAATTCCCAATGAATTGTACCATGGTGTGGGAAGGGGTGGTCGCGGATTCCTTGTTTAAAAAATTTTCATTGGAACAAAGTCCATCCATTCGTGTGGGAAGAATGTTTGCTAAAAAAAACAAATGTGAACAATACTGGAACATGGTTGAAGAATAGGATGAAGAATCTACTAGTAGTAGTAGGAAGAGGTGGTCAATGCATCTTCCTTTTTACCTTAATGTAGTTTTTTCTAGAGTGTACAATAATAAAATAATAAATAATGCCCAGACTCTTAGTGCTGCAGGACGATGTTCGACATCGACACTCTTTCTCAAATTAAAAATCTCAACCGACCTACATTGTATGTATGTAAATAATAATATACATACCGGGTACCGGGTACATGTAAAATACAGGAGAGATTTATTATTTTGTTATTTTATATATTTTATATTTTATATAATGTTCTTCAGTAGTGTACCTGTAGTGTTGTAGTTGTCGTAGTTGTAGAGGCTCTACCTGTAGTAGCTTCTAGCTAGTAGTACATTTTTTACGCCCATGGGTTCGGTATAGCTTGTGCCTGAGAGATGCCGCTTTGTTCCCGTTGTGCTAATCGTGCTATTGTGTCCAACAATCTTTTTTTCAATTGATTGATAGTATAATCACTGCTTTTAATCGTTGTCACGGCATTGCCCAAGACCAACCATTGTTGGCATGTTTCAGCTCCATGCTTGGCGATTGAGCCCAAAGCACTCAAACATTTTTTCACCACCAACATGCCCGTCGCATCTTTGCATTTTCCTTCATGGGACAACAATAAACACACGACACCAATGATGGGAGACATGTTCTGCACTGTCTGTTCGTGGAACGTCAATACGTTTAACGTCGTGTTTAACATCAATGATGTCAAAGCTTCTCTGGTTCTGCGATCGTTCGAGGCAATATTGGACGTACAGACCTGTATTAAATATTGTTGCGTGTGGTTGTCAATGGAGCGTCGCTGAAGTGTACACGTGTTGATGATGTTGGACAAACATTTCAAGGCAACGCCACCATTGGGTGAAGCTGGTCTCGAGGAAGACGAGAAAGACGAGGAAGACGAGGAAGACGACGACTGAGGTGGCAGTGCGTGGTGGCAAATTAACCAAGGAATCGTCGTACCGTTGCTTTCGATCACCGATAATCCATCCGGGTGCAAAACCATGACACGAGCGACATCAATCAAGGGTAAACTGTATTTGTAGGGCCAAAGATGCAACACTTTGGCCAAGATTGTGACTTGATTGGGTTCAATGGTAGAAGCATGCCACATGTTGCTTTTGGACAATGTTTGCACCAACTGTTCCAGACAAGACATCTCCTCATCCGACAAGGCACAGGCGTCCACGTCCTCGTGAAAAGTGGTGGTAGTATCATCAGCACCGCTGTACACTTCTTCTGCAATAAATATTTCATTGAAGGATCGAATGGTCACCATTGCTTTATGAAGATGTGATGTAGATTCATATCTGGTCATGTGTGACAGATCGACTTGTTCTTCTTCGATTTCTTTACGCTCCCCAGAAGAAGATCCCACCGACCCAGCCGAAGCAGCCAATGCAAGTTGAACTTTTTGATCCAACCCAGTGGTATTGGCGCCTTTCATTCGATCGGTTTCGGTACCGTTGCGGTAAAACACAAATGTTGGTAATGCTGTAACATTTGCTGCTTGGGATAAACTTTTGCTTTCATCGGTGTCCACTTTGCAAAAGATAGCTCGATCACCATACATTGTTGCCAATTGTGCAAAATGAGGAGCAATGGAACGGCATGGACCACACCAACTCGCGCCAAAATCAACAATGATGGGAACGGATGGGTGTTCAGAGACCAACGAGGTGAATTCTTCCATTGAACGTAAATGGAGAGGTTGACCGGGTGGTGTTGATGAAGAAGAAGAGGAGGATGCTTTTGCAGAAGAGGAGGAGGATGCTTTTGCAGTTGGTTCTTGTACACGTGGAAGATTGAATCGACTGATGGTTGACGTTTTCGATTGATGTTTTACATTGATTGTACGATTGTTTAAAAAAGCCAACACTTCCGGTGAGGCAACCGATGGGGTTGCCGGTGAGGTGGAGGTCGTCGTCGCCGAGGCCGAGGCCGAGGACGAGGAAGCAGCATCCCCGTCCCAAGCCACCGTAAATTTTTTTTTCGTACACATTTCACCACAACATAAAATAAGTTCAGCATGTAAATCAAAATCAGTGGGGTCAATTTTCACTACTTGAGTGCATTTCCATTGTTGTTGTCCTGTTGCATTTCGATGTGATTGTATCATGGATTCAATCGCATTTTTGTACTGTTGATCGATTTGAACAGCACTTGCAATGAGTGGGGGTGGTGGGGTGGCAGTGGAGGACACAGAGGAGGACGCAGAGGAGGACGCAGAGGAGGACGCTGGTTTGGAACCAGTCGTCGCACTGTTGCGTGGCGGTGTTTTGCTGCGTGGCGCTGTAATGTTCGATGGTCTGCTGGAGGACGAGGAGCTTTTGTTGGGTTCCTTTAAAGCTTGCATTGCTTTTCTTGCTGTTCTTCGTGCTTGAGT
>Ga0115007_10001488_pt1 | contig 15065 bp, 9 predicted proteins | sample ArcOceMetagenome_2_FD_87166 | JGI IMG/M metagenome (GOLD analysis project Ga0115007, IMG submission 87166) | Marine eukaryotic phytoplankton communities from Arctic Ocean - Arctic Ocean ARC135M Metagenome | ecosystem: Environmental > Aquatic > Marine > Oceanic | place: Arctic Ocean | collected... | reverse complement strand
TTTATTACAACCACATAAGAAACCATCATTTCGTAATCCTGATGGTGTTGCTGATATAGATCCACGACAACTAGCGGAAGGACAACGTATATTAGATGTTGCATTAGATTGTATAGATCATCTAGCAATACAATATGAAGAACGTGGGGGTGATAATAGTGATAATGGATTAATGTTATTTGGTGAACCAATTATGTTATTAGAATGTGAAGTGAATCGTAATATAAAACAAGCCAAAATATTTTATACATTACCATACGAGATCCTACTAGATAAAAGAATTAATCAAAAATTATACGAAGAAATTACATTCAAGGTACAAAAACAATTAATTTTAAATGGCGGAACGAAATTATTAACAAAACTTGTACATTCTAAACTATCATATTATTATCCACCAAGAATTAAATTATATCCAGCAACAGATAATATGGTCCAAAAGGCAATTAAAGAATTTATGATGTGATTTGATTTCAAATTTATACTATGATGATTAATGATTAATGATCGATGATCGATGTAATAAAATAAAATCGATACTATTCAATATAATATACGAGAAGGCAAAACAAAAATCAACAAAAACATTACTTATTGATTTTCGTACTTCAAATTATTATTGAAAATATAATCTGGAACTTAGTAGTCGTAACGTTAGTTGATAGTAGTATTAATATTTTTTATAGCTACAGTAGCTAGATGTTTTGTCAAAGAAATTATTTATAGTTTCTTTGTTGTGGTTGTCTACTTTTCTTATTCACATATGTGTACATCATACTATTAGTATGCTGGTACTATGAATAAGAATGCCACGTCTCTGTCAACGGATCTAACAGTGCTCAACGCCAAATTGATAGGCCTGCGCGTTGCACATAGAGTGCTTTTGATTTTGTTGTTTGTTGTTTGTGTGTTCGAACAATAAATATGTGCGCGGTGTACTGCGTGGGAATGCTTCTTTAACGAGTTAGTAAGAGAACAGCAAGAGAGACGTGGTTTTAATTCGAAGAGAGCTTTTATGAACGAGAAGAGGAGGCTAAACCTACTCAAGCATTAAACCTACTCATTAAACCTACTACTTATTGTATCGTTGTTGTCTTTATTGAAATCATTCCAATCTGCACATTGCCTTGCTGCTAGTTCAGTTATAAAATTCAACAATTCATAATAATATAAATTTACAAAGTCATCATGTCAGGAAGTGCACCATACGATATCCAAATCAAGTTACTAATGATCGGTGATTCCGGTGTTGGTAAGACTTGTCTATTACTCCGGTACGCGAACGATTCGTTCAGTCCTACTTTTATTACCACTATCGGTATTGATTTCAAAATCAAGAATATTGATATCGATACAACAAAAATCAAACTACAGATTTGGGACACAGCTGGACAGGAACGATTCCGAACAATCACAACCTCGTACTTTCGTGGCGCACAAGGTATCCTCCTTGTATATGACGTAACCGACCGTCGTTCTTTTGAATCGATTCGTAATTGGATTTCACAGATCCAACAACATGCTGATGTTCACGTGAACAAGATTTTAGTTGGTAACAAGTGTGATATGTTGGATGAAAAGGTCGTCTCGACAGAAGAGGGAGAAAAACTTGCTAAGGAATTTGGTATCCAATTCTGGGAATGTTCTGCTAAGAATGATATTAATGTTGAAGAATCATTCATCGGTATTGCACGAGGTGTTAAGGATAGACTTATTGCAGAAGGGCAGGGTGGACCTGCTCAAAAGCCTACCGTTCAACTTGGAAATAAGCAAGGAGGTAATGGTAACAACAGAAAGGGTTGCTGCTAAGTTATTTATAAACGCACACAAAACACAAACACACGACTTAAAACACAAAACAGGAAAAGAAGAATAAAAAAGAAAGAAAAAATACAAAAAAGGTGATTTAGATTATGATTATAAATATATAATTTTACATGGTACAATATATATGAAATAAATAAAATATGTGTATAGAAGAAGCTAAAAGTGATTTTTGTTTCCCCCTTAGTAGTAAAGCGATAAAGTTGAAAAGCCGCATCACAAGCTACGGTATGTATGGAGAATCAAATTGCATTTTGTTTTAATCATCTATTTACAAGCTCGATTTCGAAACCAAAAGATAGAAGCAACGGTATCAATCGCAGACAGGAGCATCTGTCTTCCGAATGGTGTACTCTCATGTTATGTAGTTGATACACATTGTAACTATTCCTTTTGTAATTTGATATAATATAATTAAAATTAAATGAAAAGCATATATATTATAATATCAAAATTATTTATTTCATTTGCATGGCAATCAAGATAGCTAGTTGTACTTCATACTTGACATAGTCTTACCTTACCTGGTATTTTTACTTGTGTGTGTTCATTGTATTGGATGAAGTATCTGTAATATTGAATAGTCTACATGATGCTATTATTACCAATCATTCTAGCAAGCAGCCATATTGATAACGAAGATGGGCAAGCATATATTATTGTATAACAGAGCTCAACAAAGACTGGTGGTTTGTTGTATTATTGAGAGTCACAAAATACCTTGCATTTTATACAAACACAAAGGAAAGAAAATCATTGATCGTTTGATCCCATAAAAGCCCAACTGGAGGGACTATAATATTAAAAAGTCATCCCAGTTTCCATAACAGGTTCGAATAATATTTTGCGCACATTATTGAATGCATAGCAATATTTAGATGTGGTTTGGAATGGAATATAGAAACCTCCCTCCACTGGAATCAATTGAGTTCCTAGATTGTGTTGTAATCTTATTATATATCAACTTAGTGCGCATCCAATAAATGATATGAATTGTGCATTATAAGACCAACAATAAATACAGAGTAAATCTGAAACATATTGAATGAAATAAGTTGATTATCATCATCTATCATATCATATCATACCATAACATATAATATATAAAATACAAGATGAATATTTTCCTCTATTTGCAAATACACAGCGAGACACAGTGGCACAAAGATGATGCATTATGTATCGATATATTGGCACACAGACAGAGCTGGACAACAACAAAAATTTGATGTAGCAAATGTTTCCTAAGCAAGCTAGAAGAAGACTTCTTAGCTGATGTCAATGCCAATGATAATGATATAAAAATTTGAACCTACTAGCGACATTTCTGAAGGAGGAGAACAAGTGAAATTGATATTAGAGAGCTAACAATAAGCTAAGCTTACAAATGATTATTCCTACCAAAACAAAAGGTGAGAAGATAAGATAAGACTAGCAAGATACAATAATTTTCTCTTGATCTCTTTACCTTATTACAACCATTATTGTTATAGCAGAAATTACTATCAATACTGATTCCAGAAACAAAATGATTCATCAAGGGCTCACGACAGGTAAGCTAGCACTGGACCCTCCACCCCCAACAAACAACAACAACATGTGCAAGTAACTTGTGCCTTGTCACTTTTACCTATTGGGACCCCAGTACAGTGTAACCCCTTTTTAATCTGGATTTACTATAGTGCAGCACTGTGCCACATCATAATCCTACTTAGGGTTGGAAATATTATGTGCAATACAAATCCTATTTGCATATTTTTGAACTGTTCACTTCCTGCTGTCTGCTGCTTTTGATATCAATGGTATTATGAATTCACCAGGGGCAACAATCCATATTATATCTATCATTGTTCAGAAGGACCAGATAGATTATAGCACTGGATGAAGAAGCCTAGCTACTAGATTGGCAAAAATCTTACATACATGCTCATCATAATTTCAGATAAGCACTGCGTACAGTACATCATGAGTTTAGTACTCGGTACCAAGTAAAAGTGGGAATCATCATTGTTCCGAATGATACTTGAATTATTAATTAAGAGATCCTGCACTTTTTACTTAACGTTCGATTCATTTTTTTTTATATTCTTGAAAACATAAATCATTATATGTTATTTATCATTATTTAGTATTTCATATTTAGTATGAAGAACAGGAGAATATTCAATTCCTGCTCTGGAGACTGGGGAGATTGACAGCTGAAGAGAAAAGAGAGAAGTGAACTCACTCACTCTCTACTAGTATCTCTTGAATTGAATTTGACTCATACCGCAACTGTGTAGTACATCGACTATTATTTCGTTCTGTTGAAGAAGATCAGGCGAAAAGAAAATATCTCAAATTGAACGATGCCATCTAACTTTGGCGGATGCATCTGTCACATCCCTCAACATCTTGTGGGCAGAGTGGTACGTCGCCTATTGAATATACACTTCAACTTACCATCGATTTATTCAACATGTACAAGGACCTGTACGACTGCTGTCAAGATAAAAAATAGTACCTACATTGGATACGATCATATTGACAAACTCCTGACCGATGGTAAAGCTGCAATGATAATGCATTATTTTGCCATGATGAATCCACTTGCCTCTGATTCCAATCCCTAAAAGAATTCCACCGGTTACTTTGCTAATCCAGCCGGACCAAGTGGTGATCAATACACCAGTCGTGGTGGACAAGGGACTAGTATCATATCTTCTATCTCGACAGAGCGTCAGGAAGCCGCTCTAGATTTTCTGAAGTGGTTTGGAAGTATTGATGCACAGAAAGCGTGGGCCGCTGCGGGGGGATTATTGGCTAACACGCAAGTATTGAATTCAGAAGAATTTTTAGAAGATTTGCCTCTCCACCCTGCATATGCCGAGCCGTTACCAATCGCCAAGGATTTTTGGAATGTTCCAGAATATATTAATCTCTTAGATGTTTTGCAGTCAGAATTAAATAAATATGTCGTGGGCGGCGAAGGCACTGCCCTTGATGTGGTCGTTCTAATCTCCATCGAACAAGATCGTATCCTACGTACTGGTGACGGCGAAGCTGCTACTAGTATTAGTAATGACGATGAAAGGAACACGACTGCCGTCATTGTTGGCTGTGTTGTGGGTGGAATTCTCCTCCTTGTCATTGTTTTTATGGCGTACTGTATGTATAAACTCCAAATCACTTTGAAGGAGATGGAAAAGAAGGGTGAAACGGTCCCGCTAATGTCAGCTCTACAACGTTTAAGCAGCGTCCGGATGGATGTTGGTAGTGTCATTGAAAGTGCTAAGAAAGAAGAAGAGAACGGCAACAATAAGGATTGACTGCATTGTGAGATCCCATCTACATTTTGCTTTTCTAGGCCGTAAGGTATCATCTAGGCCTATGTGATAAAGCACCTTCTATGATAATGCGATGCGGTATATATATATATATGTAATATATTTGTTTATCTATGACTTCTTACTTAAATATATATATAGATATAACATCTTCGTTTTTACAAAAAAATACAGTGTATTCGCGAAAGGTACAAATAGTTCTAACCTTGTTTAATTTCTACAGTAGATTCGAGATAGCACTATTTTACCGCGGACTCCTAAATCTCAATCGTGCGTCTATCTTCAGATCGATGACGGGAACACAGGAACACAAAACAAACCACAAAAACAAGAATTCATCAGAATTGATCACGACATCACGGCCCATCATCACAATAATACAAACGAACGACACGACACACTGCCCGTCTCTGTTGTAATTGAAACGTAACACCATCTGCCACTCATATTCCTCACTTCAATCGAGAAGATTAGCTAGACCATCATTATCATAACATATAAACTCGAAACTCGAAACATCCAATATGACGTCTTTCCGTATTTTATATTTCATTCTATCTTCGAATATTTTTTTCTACAATCGACAAACATCTGCTTTTCTGGCGACGACGACGTCGACGACGAAGTCTTTATCACCAAGATCATCTACTATATTTCCATCAAGAACATACCCCGTTACTTCCTCTTTCGTTTTATATTCCGATTTTGAACAGTTACCCGGAGAGCGCAATACCGAATGGATCAAACGAATTACTAGTGAGTTCGACCAGCAGGCAAATAATAATAATAATAAAACTGCACTATCGTCGTCGTCATCATCGTCACCCAGTACCGAAACAAATAATGAGAATGAGAATAAAAAACCTACAGGAAAATACCAAAGTATCGAAGAATGGGATGCCGAAAATGCCGAAAGAAAGAATAAGGGTGAACTAACGTGGGAGGAGCGGGTGCAATTTGATGGCCAAAGACATGGAGATCAAGTGAAACAAAATTGGATTCTTAATAAGTTTTTGGGCCTCTGATAACGTTAATTGATTCATTCTCTTGAATATGTATTTATATTTGGTTTTAGAATAGTACACATAAATTATAGATAACTATTTTTTTATTAAAGGAGAAAGAAATACGATAACAACAACATTACCTGTATAAAAAGTGCTTGTAAAAAAAATAAAAATGCATGGTATATTCTGTATGGCATATGCGTTATTGGAAGACCCCTGCTTTTATCAATATTACATATTGCATATCACATATTCTTGGAGAGAAAATAAGTCTACGGTTTGCCCTTCAATTCTATATAATCGAACGCATCTATTGGCAATTCCGGCCAAACCCGTTGATACTTTTTTTTCTGTTTAGTTTTTCTTGTCGAACGAGACTTCAAACATTGTGTCTGCCACGAAAAAAGTCACTAGCTTTTTGAGCCGCAGGCAATGTCTCCAAAAAAATAGTTATGTCTTCAGGTGTGATGATTTATTTCTTTGACGAACAGAGCTTCCAACGCCGGTTTCAAATAGGCAAGCCCCAAACCATAAGAAGGATCAGCGAGAAGCATATAAAAGGACTGGATCTTCGCATCCGATCGCGCCACCAACAACTTGTAAGAATCCATAGCGGCGCCGGGGTTTGCACATTTTGGGATATCGTGTGTTGATTCTTGGCCGATGCGATGGACCGGAGACGCTTTTCCTCCTCGTCGCTTGTGTAGACAACATGGCCGTAAAAGTTCCCCTAGGAGAAAACACCACATCCACCCGGACGAACTACACGTACCATCTCATCGACGAATTCGAATCAATCAATCTGAATCGAAATCGAATAAGAAATATCATAAAAAATGTTAAAAAAATCCTTCTGAATTCGTGATTAAACGAGTCACGTACTTTGGGGGCAACCTTCACCTATGAAGTATTGATATTTTCCGGTTGAATTTTTTCGTGATTTTTTGATATTTTATATATTTTATTAGTCGTGGACGAATTCGAGATCTTTACTCTCGCTCTTCTTCTCAATTTCAATTTCAAATGCTGTATTCAAAAGTCATAATATTATAATATTATTTCATTCTCGTACTTGTACAAACTATCTAATAAAACAAAAAACATCATGTCTGGAACATACGACTTTGATCTTGTAGTTATTGGCGGAGGCTCTGGCGGGATGGCAGCAGCCAAAAGATCGGCCCAGAATGGCAAAAAAGTGGCGGTAATAGAAAGGGCACGATGGGGTGGAACTTGTGTGAATGTTGGTAAGTTTCTCTCTAAAAAAAAAGGTTCGATGTAATGAATTTACGAATCACAATACTTGTAGTTTTCTAACTGACTTATACACCTCTCCCCACAGGATGTGTACCGAAGAAAATTATGTTCCTTACTTCTACCATGGCTGAACAAATGAAACACGATGCTACCCAATATGGTTTTGAGCAGCCCAATGTTAAATTGAATTACCCATTATTGTACGTAAGATATCAGCTACGATTACTTTTTTCTAATTTCAATACGCCGGGTCGAATAACTTACTTACTAATTACTAATATCTATTTTTTCTAATCATGTTTTTTCTTTCTACAGAAAAAAGAGGCGTGATGCCTACATCCTTAAGCTCAATGGTATATACGAAAGAGGACTAAAGAATTCAGGCGTTGAAAAGATCATTGGCGATGCGAGCTTTTCGGGCACTCATACGCTTTCTGTCACCAACGATGGGAATACGCAAACTGTAACAGCTGATAAAATAGTTATCGCTGTTGGTGGGCGACCGAATATGACACCAATTCCAGGTATCGAACATTGTATGTCAAGTGATGGATTCTTTGAAATGGAAGAATTACCCACCAAGGCTGTTGTAGTTGGTGCTGGTTATATTGCTGTTGAGTTGGCTGGTGTCTTGAATGGACTAGGAGTAGATACACACCTCGTCGTTCGAAAACACAAAGCCATACGTGGATTCGATGAAGACATCTCTGACTTTTTAGATTCGGAAATGGTTCGACAGGGGATTACTATTCATCGAAATACTGGTGGCCTTTCCAAGGTCGTTAAGCAAGATGATGGTAAAATGAGTACATACATGGTCGCCGAGGATAAGGAATCAATTTCCGATGCCGATATTGTCTTGTACGCAACCGGTCGCTTGCCCAACACAGAAACGTTGAACTTAGATAAGGTTGGTGTAGAATTAGTTGAAGGGCGAACATACATCAAGGCAGATGATTATCAAAATACAACCGCCGAAAGTATTTACGCCCTGGGAGATGTTTGTGGCAAAGTTGAACTTACACCCATGGCAATTGCAGCCGGTCGTCGTTTATCAGATCGTATCTTTCTCGACAAGGCGGATTCCAGAACTAGTTATGAATTGGTTCCTACAGTTGTCTTCTCGCATCCCACCATCGGAACTTGTGGTGTGTCCGAATCAGAAGCAATCGACAAATATGGTAAAGATAACGTAAAAGTATACAAGTCGAAATTCCCGAACCTGTATTACGGTATTTTTCAAATGGAATCGGAAGACAAACCCAAAACATTGATGAAATTGGTATGTGCAGGAAAAGAGGAATTAGTTGTTGGACTTCACATAATCGGAATGGGAGCTGACGAGATGTTGCAAGGATTTGGTGTGGCCATGAAAATGGGTGCAACTAAGGCTGACTTCGATAGCTCTATTGCTATTCACCCTACAGGCTCAGAAGAACTCGTCACTATGGGTGTTTGGGGAACTTCTCCACAAGAAACCGGTGCAAAGGGTTCTCCACTTATGGGAGCATCCCCACCAGAACCAACCATCTGAATTTTGATGTCCAAACTATAAAAATATATACACGAAGAAGCGACACGACATGTTACGTAAATCTAATTACTAATAACAAAAGAACACACCCCTTGTAAAAATACGGCAATTAATTACATTAAAAAATAATAATAATCACATTCGCTTGTGAACATGCCAACTTCTACATGCTTGAAACTGAAGTAAAAGAAGATATGAAAACATAAGAAGTAAATAACAAGTGTTGCCAAGTGAAATTAGATTAAACATTGTAGTACCTATAAGATGATATATAGTAATACTTAATACCTGAACTTTAATGTATACTAGCTAGTTCAATAAGACCAAAGAATCAATTTTCTCATTTTTGTGTGTTCCAGCTAGCCATGCATGAGTTAGTTACACATAGTAGTGGTATATAAAGATGTGTTATTTTGGCTGAAAAATATGTACAGCAAATAAAATAATTGAGAGCCTGTTTAGGAGAGCGAAGGACGGACAGGCATTTGTTAACAAAAAACTCGAAAGTGCTTCTCGTACTAGTAGAAAAAAAAAATCCATTTCACAATTCAACTCGTCACTCGCTACGTACTGTACATCACAAAGCATAAAAACGGCGAAGCATACTAGTAAGTAATCGAATATCGTCCTAATAACAAAAAACGGCACATGAAAAAATCATCTGTTGCTAATTTCTTTGTAATCTAAAAAAGACTCCTTGACCACCAAAACATAAACTTACTAACGTTACGCTATTGTACTATTACGTTTCAACAACAATAAAAGCACAACATCGAACATGGCCCACCTTCTATCTAAAAGCGTGAAGCAGCTCGTACGCAAGGTAAGTCGGAACATTATTAAAAAAAAAAACGAGAACCCAAAAAATGAGCGATCATGACTTTTGATCGACGAATGAATCTTAAACCGTGAATTCTTATCGCGTATGTACGTGTATTTCGATTACTTTACTTTACTTTACTCATTATTATTATTAGGTTCCTATCGGGAATCATTTCGCCCGAAGTGTAACAACGCTTCAAGAAACATTAGCTGCGCAGGTCCCTGAAAAGCAAAAATCTCTTCTAGCTTTGAAGAAAGAACACGGAGATCATGTAATTGGCGAAGTTACTATCGACCAGTGTATTGGTGGTGCCCGTTCTGTAAAATGTATGGTATGGGAAACTTCTAACTTGGACCCTGAAGAAGGTATTCGTTTCCGTGGATTGACAATTCCAGAATGTCAAGCTGTCCTACCAACATACTCTGGTGTGACCGGTGATGGTGAACCTATGCTTGAAAGTCTTTTGTGGCTGTTGTTGACGTCCGAAGTTCCCACTAAGGAACAGGTTGACTCCCTTACCGCTGATTTACATTCACGTGCTGAGCTTCCTGAGCATGTTAAACAAATTGTAAATAGTCTACCAAAAGATATGCACCCCATGACTCAATTGAGTATTGGTTTGAATGCATGTCAGACCGAGTCGCAATTTGCGAAAGCCTACGCCGATGGTGCACCAAAGACTGACTATCACATTCATGCACTTGAGGATATTTTAAAAGTTATTGCTGTATTACCAGAAATTGCTGCTATGATTTACCGTAACGTTTACTTTGATGGTATTGTTACTAAGGATACATCGTTGGATTATTCTGGTAATTTCTGTCGTATGCTTGGGTACGACGATCCATCCTTCGACGAGTTAATGCGATTGTATCTTTGTATCCACACTGATCACGAGGGAGGAAATGCATCTGCTCATGCTACTCATTTGGTCGGATCGACTCTTTCTGATCCATTCCTTGCATATTCTGGTGGATTGAATGCTCTTGCTGGCCCTCTTCATGGATTAGCCAATCAAGAGGTCCTTAAGTGGATTCAAGAACTCAAAGATAAATTTGAAGCTGAAGGAAAACCTGTTACTGCTGAAACTATTACCGAATTTGCATGGGAAACATTAAATGCCAAGAAGGTTATTCCTGGATACGGCCATGCTGTTTTGAGAAAGACCGATCCTCGTTACACATGTCAACGTGAATTTGCCCTAAAGCACATGCCCGACGATGAACTATTTAATGTTGTTGATACTATTTACTCTGTTATGCCTGATATCCTAAAGGAACATGGCAAGGTTGCCAACCCATACCCAAATGTTGATTCCCATTCTGGTGTTTTGTTATGGCATTATGGATTTACTCAATTCCAATATTACACTGTCTTGTTCGGTGTTAGTCGATCAGTTGGTGCACTTTCTCAATTATACTGGGACCGTGCTTTGGGATTACCATTGGAACGTCCAAAGAGTGTCACACCTGAATGGTTGTGGTCTCAAGTAAAGAAATAGAGAAGAGTGTTTGAAAATGAAAATGAAATATTGATTCTACTTTTGAGAAGTAGAAAAAATATTATTATTTTTCTTTTGAACGTTGCCGGTTTTGTGATTTTTATGATACATATAGCATTTGCTTAATGAAAGATGCATGAAACATTAATTATTAGTAAGTATTCTAAAGCTAGACAAAAATTATTCTAGTAGAAATGTGATATCAAATTTTTAATTCATAGATAGATAGTAATTAAATTTACTATTCGTCCTACCTAGCAATAATTAATTAATTGTATAACTGTACTATGTAAATAATAAATAAGTAATATGTAGGGCCTACAGTAATAAAAGTGCGAGTAAAAGAATTAATACTGGTATCGTATATATCGTACATATAAAAGGTATATTGAACTCTCAATCTTTTGTGTCTTCCGATAGAATCTAAAGTGCAGCACTTTGACACTTGATTGTTCCGTGCCTTCTGTCATACTTCTCGTATTTTCTGCCTCCAACACGCTACTTCGAAGTACTAGTAGCAAAATCAATTTTTTTCCCCCTTCACAATTTCACAAACATCTTCAACATTGCTTCATTCTCGTTTGATCAGTGGCGATTTTCATTAACGAGACAATCTACAGTAATAAGCATTACAAATTTCCTGTTTCGATTTTTATTTTATCCTTTATTCACCTCACCTCACCTCAGCACAGCTCACTTCACTTCACTTCACTTCACTTCACTTCAGCTCAACGACGACGACGACGACGACTGGCGGTGCAACTATTTAAACTAAAACAACAATAATAATCATAATAATAAACGGAAAATAAAAGAAAAATAATATGACACGGCATCATCAAATTTCATTTGCGTTACCACAATTGAAGATGAAGTGGCTACTATTATTTTTCTTGTCTTCATCTTCTGATTGGATTTATTGTCCTCATCGACGTTCATCTGGTTCTGGTTGTCAAGCTCTATCATCGTCATCGTCATCGACGTCAACGTCTACGTCTACGTCGACATCGAGTACACCACTCGTATCCGCTTATTCAACATTAACATTGACGTCTGTGGGGAAATCACAATTGGCTGTTTTAGATGGAGCTGAATGGAATTCTGTACAAAGTATACTTAAGGACCAACAGAAACAAGACAAATCATTATCATCATCATCATCATCATCTACAATAAGTTTCACCAAATACGGATACATGAAAATTGTGACAGGAAAAGATGAAGATAATCGTCGAATAGTTGCAATGCAATGTATGGATACTGATGACAATAATAATAAAAGGAATGATATTGTTTATGAAGATTCACTTGCTGTTATCCCACAAAAAGTTTCAGACGTAGATGCGATATCAACATATATTGCATCATTTTCTTCAATTCATTGTGCATTACCTGGAATAGAAGAAAATATTGGTGGCAGTGAAGATTCGATGATAATATCGGGAGGAAAGGTAGTAGTACTAGGTTCAAGTGACCTTGCTTGTTTTTCTGCAGAAGGATTAGCATGTATTGGAATGGATGTATTTATGGTTAACAATAAAGGAAATGCTAATGTTAGAAAGAATATTGGAAAATGTAAGTACACACTGATTCAATTATTCAATTCAATATAATATTCAAAAATTGACGACGACGGCCAAATTAAACTGCTGCTGCATCATACTACTACAGTACAGTGCATCTTTATTGTATACCTACATGTTTTTGTTTATCAACGTCCAAATGGAAGTTTTTAAGACAAACACACTCATAATATTTTTCTTCTATCATTTTTTCGTGACTTTTTTTCTAAAAATGACCGATATCATCATATCATCATATTATAATCAAAATATAGTGCAAGTCATCAAGCCAGCTGTTGGAGATTCAGAAATAGCATTTTCATCTCATTTGGGTCAATATGATTCTTTAGTTGATACAATAGGGAACGAAAATAGTGCCGACGGTAGAGTTTCACTTGGTGCTGAATCTACATTACAAATGCTGAAAAGTCGACACAACTGTCATAAGTATGTATCTACATTTACCCACTCTCAAGATATAATTGAAAGTGAGGGTATATTCGGGGGACCACGTAAAGCTGATGGGTATAGTGAAAAAATTGGCAATCCATCATTTTTAATGAATAGTCGTGATTGTCAAGTAATACCACCACCAAGGTCTATCGGTAATACAATAAAAGTATTGATGGAAAAGGATGTAGTATTTACAGAAAAACAACGTAGTAAAGCATGTTCGAAAAAATCTGATGCGATCCGTGGTTGGTCCTTATCTGATTTTTGGGAACAAACATCATGGCCACGAGATTCGTCTGGAATGGGTACAACCCGATTTGGTCTTCCGGTGAGAGATGATCCCAATGACAATTATGATAGATTTAATGACAATGATGATGACGAAGATGAATTTATGGTTTCAGAGGCACCCTATCGAGAACAAGGGAACAAAAGAGTTATAAGCTCTGACGACGACGACGAAGTTGGTGAATTTTCTTCTTCGGCATCATCCCCCCGTTCGACAAATCTAAATAACAGAGCAATTCAGAATAATCCTTATGTTATAAATATAATGGACATTGATGGAATGGAAAGTGAAATCGTTAGTACCGAAAAGGATTGTATTATGTTTATGAGTGCCAAATTTTGCAAAACATGCAAAACGATTAATCCAGCCTTTACACGTATGGCACGAATGAATCAAGAAAATGACAATGACAGTAAAATTTCTTTTGTTAAGGCAGAAACGTCCGGTGCATCTGGAAAGGAATTAGCAAAACATGTTTCTGTACTAGCGGTACCAGCTTTCGTCTTTATTCGGGACGGGAAAATATTAGGTCAAGCATCTGTTTCAAAATTACCCTCTAAAAAGATCAATACAGCTTTAAAACTATTATCATCCGGAGCTGCTTGGGATTATAAACTCTTAGACGACGACGTCGATGAAGACGAATGAAGGAAGTAAAATGGAATCTCCTCATATTTTTAAGAGTCAATGATGATAGCATAAATTTTGTATGTACTAATAGTTACGATTTCGCATTTTTAATATATATATACTCTTTTTTTCATTGTAAAACGAGATGTAGAACAACATGAAGCTTTTTTTGTTTCAGAAATATGAATTTTAGAAGTAAAAGATAGTATTTTGTAGAATTGTTGCATATGCAGCTATGTAGAAACCCCAAGTACCTGTGTATTATTAATTATGCTAGAATTCAAATCCATGATGTGTGCGTGCGTACGTGTGTGATAATACTACCAATTAAAAAGTGGTAATCTCGATCATGAGAGTGTAGTCGCTTCGCCATATTGTAAACCAGACTCGATAAAAAAATTATGAGAAATCTTGTGGATCCCATGATATGCAGTATTGTGCTTAGGAACAACCGCTATCGCATCAAATTTCCCTACTTCTATTAAGCCGGCATCAAGATCTAGTTCGTATGCTCTTTCTTCTTCGGTTTTGTAACCAATCACATCGACTTCAACTCCCTGTTCAGAATTGGGAAACTTAATAACGTAACCATTGAAAGCTTTTGCTTGTCTAATAAATTGACACCAACCAGAAAAATATTTCTTTCGATTTGAATCTCCCCCCGCAATCCCTTTGATCAGTTCTTGGCGCCCACCATTCTGCTTAAATTTGAAACCTTGAATGGATCTTCCTGGTCCCGCACACCAGAATCCAATTGCATTTTTGGGAATCTGTCCCTTTGAATAAAACAGCATCAATCTTCCGCCTGATAATGACTCATAAACGAGGTAGCATCCCTCTGGGCCATCCAACTTATCTA
>Ga0115007_10001486_pt1 | contig 15084 bp, 9 predicted proteins | sample ArcOceMetagenome_2_FD_87166 | JGI IMG/M metagenome (GOLD analysis project Ga0115007, IMG submission 87166) | Marine eukaryotic phytoplankton communities from Arctic Ocean - Arctic Ocean ARC135M Metagenome | ecosystem: Environmental > Aquatic > Marine > Oceanic | place: Arctic Ocean | collected... | reverse complement strand
TCGTTTTTGATTTCGTTTTTGATTTCGTTTTTGATTTCGTTTTTGATTTCGTTTTTGATTTCGTTTTTGATTTCGTTTTTGATTTCGTTTTTGATTTCGTTTTTGATTTCGTGGTAATTGTTTTATTTTGGTCTGCCATCAACACGTGCTGTTTTGTTAATTCATTTTCTTCGCGTTTTTTTTTTATTTGAGCGCGCCGTATATTATCCCGTTTTTCGCGTTCTTTTTTTGTTTGATCTAAAATATATAATTCATTATAAAAATTATCCGTTATTTTTCTTTGTCCTTCCTCTTGAAATGTCAATAAATTCTCAGGTAATGCATCTGTATCGAATAAACGCTCTATAAATTTGTCATGTAATTCATCCGGGTTAACAACTTCATTAAAATAATTATATGTTCTGACTATATTATCTCTGTTGCTTCCACCAGGTTTATATAATATATCTTTTATTTTTATATAAGAATTAAATATAAATCGTAGATCTATATCACAAATATTAAATTCGTTCTCACCTGTTTCATTAGTAGTATATCTATAGAATCTTATCGTTCTTAGTTTTCTAATGCGTGAATGTAGGATGTCATAAAATATGATTGACTTACGTGGAAAGAGGTCTTCGTCTGGATATTTATAAATTAATTCTAGTAAATAAAGAAATCGTCCTGTGTAATTAATTTCTTTGAAATAAAAATCGGGTTTGGAGTCGCTCCAAGCAAGCATTGCGTCGAATAGTGGACCAACTTCACTATAAATATTGCGCGTTATATACTTTATATCATCTATTTCTATCGTATCATATCCCGATGGTGAGTAAGAATCTGAGATGGGGTTAAAATCGTCGTCTTCTAAACTGTTAACATTGGGTAGAGGAATTATAAATTCCAACATATGATCTATTATTTCTACATTATTCTCTTTATATTTACATACAATCTGAAAACGATAATCAGCATTATCATTATTCATTGCTGGATTAAAAAATCCAATAACGTATATATTTCCAATTTTATAAGATAAAAATAACACAGATGATGATATATTATGACGATCGCCCATATTATGAATTTTATATTCATTTATATCAAATTCGACAAATAAATTAGTTGGTGGGTTAATTTGAAGCATAGTTTTAGTTTCTTCAACTATTCCCTTAAAATACCAATTAATATAATTATGATAAAAATTGTTGATAGTATTATTATCAATATCATAAAACCTTATTTGCATATAATTAAATTCATTTTTAAACTCCTTAGAATCAGTTGTAATTTTAACTTCGGGCAAAATAACTGCCACATCAATATCATTAGTTAAATCGGTATATTTAAATAAATCAACCTTGTTATATTTCATATTCAAAAGTTCAAAAACCGCACCTCCTATTATTCTATAGGATCCTGTATTAGAACAAGAATATTGTATGCCTGTAACTTCTCTTTCTGTGACGTCGGTCTTATTAAGTGAAGTTGTGTTGTCGACCGCGTGTATTACATTTAAATTATCATTTATGTCGAATTCTAGTTTATGGATATTTCCAGGCATTTGTAGTAATTGTTTTCTAAATGGGTATGAATGTTCAATAAATTTCATACGTTTTTCGTTTGATGTAAATTTAAACAGTGGTTGATGTTCCATTTCTTATACATAATATAGACAAATATATTTGGTTCAATCAGTATATATCTCTATTTCTTCCTTGCGAATTGTGTAAAGTTGGCGAAGATACTGGTATGTGCGATGATGGATATGATGCTGGATTCTAATGTAGATTGTAACGTGTAAATAATAATATTATTTTTGTTGTAAGTAACATAAAAAGAAACAGACAAAGTAATATGTGTAGTGATACACATCGCCGCATATAGCTCAGTTGGTAGAGCGCTCGACTGTAGTAGTCTAATACATATTAGTAGAATATCGAGTTGTCATCGGTTCGATTCCGATTATGCGGAAATGATAATATAATTTTCATATCTTATCATTTTGTAATTTTATCAAATACATTTATTATGCCGAATTTATCCCAACTCATTAAAATGGTCTTTTATATCGATAGTGCCTTGGACGTTGGTCGTGTGATTTACACGTTCTTCAAAGTTCTTTGCTTCTTCTTTTTGTTTAGCTTCTTTTTTTTGTTTAGCTTCTTCTGTAAGCACTTTATCATCTGTTTTAACAGGTTCTTCAGCGTGATTTACCATATCATTCACTCGTTGTGCGGGTAATATCAAATGAAAATCAGGATGTAGTACTTTATTTGTATTGAGAGGGTCTTTTTTCAACGAAGGACACCGTATAAAATAATAATGTCCTTTCAAATCCCCCCGAACTAAGAATAACCAGGTTATATTTAAATTCAATTGTTTCAGATCCTTTTTAGAAAACAGTACAATCGGTAATTCTAATTCGATTGCTAATATCCATAAGTCAAGTTCAGTCAAAAAATATTCTTCACTTTGTATGAGTGTTTCAAACTCAATTTGATTTTTTTCTAATTGTTTTACCATCTCTTTTTTACCGTGTTGTAATTTGAGAATATTATAAATCTGTTTTTTGTATTCTGGCAATAATTCATTGTATCCTTTCACTAATTTTTCTTTTATATCTTTAATAAAGTCGTTATCGAGTATATTCGTATTTATGCGTTTCATGTCATGCAATATATGTAATATTATGTAAAAATTACACTTGTTATCAATATTATATTGGATTTCTTTTGAATTTATGTGAAACACGTTTTTCCAATAACTAGAACCTTGTCCCACATTTCCAATGACAAGACCCGTTTTTTTTATACAATTATTGTTGAATTGTATATTATCTTCTTTGTCGATTATGATCTCACTTGGGTTATATTCAATCGCATTAGAATAGTTGTCACTTATAATTGGATGTGCAAAATCATATGTAATGGTTGGTATCTTTTCTGTATCCTTCCTACCTTTCAGATTATCAAGGTAACCTCCATCAAGGGTACTTTGTAGAAGTAGAATTTCATTTTTATCTATTTCATAATCAATCTTCCCGATATTTAAAAATTTATTTGGTTCTAATAAAAACATTCGAACGCGACTATGACGTATAAGTTCATCCGCTATTTTCAAATAATAAAATATTTCGTTGTCCGCGTTTGTAATTAAATTTTTGTTAGGTATAATTAACGTACAATCATTATCTTTCAATAAACAATATTGTTTTTCATTGGAACAACCGGATATACATTCAGTCATCTCAGTAATACTATTCAACAATTCTTCTCCTATTTTATCAAACGAAACATAATGTTTTAAAATGTTACGAACGATTAATACAATCTTTTTAAGTTTTACTTGATATAGATAATTTGGGTTGTCGAGTGCGTCAACCAACGACTGTCGTTTATCACCGTGCGTGGGGTCTTTTAAAACAATACGCAATGTGTTTCTAAAAGAAATATAAAACTTTGTTTCCAGCTTAATATTCTTTATCGTATCTATACGTGCATCGTCAATTTTATCACTTGTCATAATTGTTTTATCTGCTTCATAATAACCATTATCTTTGTATCCAGACACATTATATTCTGGTATATCGTCAATAACATCATTTTGTATAGGCGGGTCTACTTGAACCATTTGATTTGTTTCGGTAAAGATGCCTACAATTAGTTCATCCTCAATTACTTTGAAAACCGGGTTGGATAATATTTGTTTACGTGTTTTCTTAGAAAGTTGCGTTAGAAATTCAGTTGTCCGCGCATAAGAAGTCCAAACAACTTCGTCCATACGAATAATCGATTTATCCTTAATAATACCTGAAGGCGAACAAGGAACAAATACACCATTCGTATGTTCTTTTGTTTCAGAAACAATCAAACCAATAAGTCTATCACTGTAATTTGTCACTTGTTTTTGTATATAATATGTGTGCGTAATTAAAATGTCTACTATTTTATTCACATTATAGTTTTGTTTAAATGTATATACATTTCTCATACTTGGAAATGGTTTACAATGTTTATTGATAGTATCTTTCATTTCTTCGATTGGTGTACCAATAAAATCATCTTTCTTGAAAAATGGGTTATTCACAGTACTCGTTTTTTTGTTATCAATAACTTTCTGGTAAGAAAATACAGGTTCATATCTGGATTGTGTTTTCAAAAGTATTATCGTATTCAATTTGTCATCATATAATGGAGATTTATATGTATTTGTTGGACAAATAAGTTCTATATTATCTGTGATATCATTTTCAGGAATTGCTATAATGAGTAAATTTATACCGTCTGGGAAAAGAACTTTGTTTTTTGTAGAAATTACATCCCATAGATATGTATGGTCGATCCACGAATCCACATCCCTTAAATATTGCAAGAAATGTTTATACGACGCAATACGATTTTGGAACATTTTCAAAGAAACCACATTCGATTTGTCTTTAATGTTATTAATGTAATAATTGGACGATTTATATTCTTCAGTATCATTTACGGATATTTGAACTGGTATAAATACTGAAGTCAAGTTACCATTAAAATATTGTAAAAAATCATCAAATGTAATCGAGTCTGCGATTAGGTTACGCATTTCTTCGATTGTTGGTGGTTTACGCATATTTTTTTTGTAACCGTATATATTTGCGATTGAACTTATAAATGATTGAGCTTCGCTGGTCTGAACACCATTTCGTAGTAAGGTTTTTTCACCGACAGTAATAGAATTTGAATGTGATGGGTTCATTCCAAATAATGATAATACATTTATAGGAAGATATCCAAATTTCTCGAATCCTACCTTTTTATTAGAGTCGACTATGTAATTAGATTTGTTGGATTGAACTTTTGTTTTGTTTTTTGTTTTCTCTTCTTCTGTTTTCTCTTCTTCTGTTTTTTCTTCTTCTGTTTTTTCTTCTTCTGTTTTTTCTTCTTCTGTTTTGTGTTTTACGGTCCCCTTGGTAACGTCCGTGTCTTCATTTACTTTTTGTTCGATACGTCGATTGACTAATTGTGTTGACTCCCACTTTTTACGAAAACAACAAGGGATTCCGTATCCTTTTGGGTGTTCACTTTTATCAAAAAAACCCGGCACAAAATGTTGATAGTTCCCATTTTCATCAAAATGATTAGCTTTATTTGAAAATTCGACTATATCATTCGGACTGTCACATACCTTATCCTTTACTTCTTTTTCGGTTAAAGGTCGTTGTTCTGATTTACACCAATATCGGGGACATATATACCAATATTTGTCTTTATTGTCCGGTCCGTATTTAAGAGCATATGTATAAGATTTTCCTTTATTATCTGCCATGTCATCTAATGTTTTTTTTTCCTTGTCAGATAAAATAATGGGTTGTTTTCCCATACTTGCCGCACAACTTCGTGAATATGCCTTGTATTTGATTTTGTTTGTACCGTCACTGTCGTCTTTTGTGTCAGACAGTATAATCAACTTGGGCGCGTATTGTTTTAATCTCTCATATGCGAAATTATCTTGTCTCTTTTTTTGTGTTTTTGTATAATCTTTACGATCAATATTACTTTTTACACCACCTTTCAAATCATTTTCGCCTTCCACAACTTCTTCCAGTTCTTTTTCAAAACCATCTTCATCCTCTTCATCGTCCTCTTCATCGTCCTCTTCATCGTCCTCTTCATCGTCCTCTTCATCCGAAAAAAATATAAAGTTATTATCAGAATCACTTTCATCTTCCTCTTCATCATCTTCATCCAAATCACTTTCATCTTCCTCTTCTGGTATAACAGCAACTATGTTTTTGGGACCGACTACCATATCTACTTGTTTATCAATAATTTCTTTACTAGAACAAATATCTTTGGTCGAAACCTTTATGCTTTCTGGCATTTGAGAAATTCTAAAAAAACTATCAATATATTGTTCTATTTCATTTATATATAGAATGTTATTAATATTATTGATTGATAAAAGAGCAGTATTATTGTTCTCCACTATTCGAATATAACTTATGAACCCTGGATGTTCAACCACATTCACACCTTTATTCGCCCATTCTCCATTGACAAGCGTATATGTATTAAAATAGTTCTTTATTTTGTCTAACGCTGTTTCTTTCGTCATTGTGAATTTATCCATTAATAATTTCATCATAACATTATCGTCATCCTCACCTTTGCTATAAATATCATGCAATAACGCACTAACTGCGTCCATCGGTTTGTAATTTTCAACACGTTTGTATCTTAGTTCGATTACATTTTCTTTTCCATTTCGGTTTTCTGTTATCACGTCAAAGAACGAACTAATACATTGTTTATTGCTATCAAACTTCATCTTTTTATTCAAAATCAATTGTGTCATATAGACAAGAGATAATATTTCAATGTTTGTGTCATTGAACGTGTTGAACAAATCCAGTTTGTATCCACCAGTGGTCTGAAGAAATCCATTGATATCCTTCAGAACACTATTAATATTTTCGTTCAAAAATATATCTAATTTGTCCTTGTCAATGAATTCAATATTATTACATACAATATGTATATCTCCGTTCGCATTTATATCTATAACAACTTCCACGACGTGTTCGTCCCCATCATTATCTTTATAATCTATTAGAAGAAGACACGACAATTGTTGATTTTTTTTACCCATTGTCTTTGAATATGTTTTTATTTTCGATGAATTTACATCTGGTACTTTTTGACCGGATTTTGATGTAAGAAGTGAATATAAACGATACATGTTCTCTTTTCGAAAACCGGGGTTGTATTTTATAAAAGGCATACTCTTCGTACAGTGGATTTTTTTAAATATAATATCTAATGGTAACTTCACTTGCGAAGTTGGATGAATGATGAAATGAAAATTTTTTATACCACGCTTATCATAAGATAAGCGTTCATTCTGCGACGTGTAATAGATTTCGCGTAATGTATCTATTTTATTGTTATAATTTTCAAAATTACTGTCAATATTTTCTTTGTTGTTTTCTATTAGTTCCATATGTCGCTCATTATATTTGGTATATGTATCAATTCCTTTTGTTCCGAGTAATGGATAATATAAACTTGTAATATAAGTATAATCATATTTCGATATTTGCGTATACTCATAGACATCTTTTATTAATGCAACATATATGGAATTGTCCAAAATGATACCATATGTTAACAATAAAGTATTGTCAAAGGTTTGTAATGGATTATCGCTTGTTAATTTGAACGGGTTCTCTGTGTCCGATATATTATCGTATGGGTTTGATGAGAATAACAAATTATTGAACTTGGGAAATCGCTGACCTAATGGAATATAATAGGACTGTTTTTTTTCAAACTCTTTATACAAGTGTCTATATAACAATTCAAAAGTATATGTGCTTTGTATAGGAATATGATATAATTTTAAATTAATTCGTAAGTTTCTCGCGAGGGTTTCTAACATGGAGTGGGTAAAATCAACAGTATCATTGCGCGTTAGATTTGAATAAATATAATATAAATTCAATTTGTCCTCTACTTTCGCAAACAAATAGAGTTCATCGTAACATACATCGTTTACACCCAATTCCTTTATAATTTTATTTTTTATCCCGTGTAACGTATCATCGCGATGTATATATTGTGTAGTTGTAGATATTTTCGTAGAATTTAATTTATTGTTTGTATTTTCTATATCACTAAAATAACTGGAAACGTTTGTATCTTCAATAGTTCTACCTTGAAACAGAATGGTTTGTTTTATATTGAAAATAGTTTCCTTGTTTTGAGAACCAACCAGAGAAACTTTGAATACAGGTTGAATATGTTTTGGTTCAATAATTGGTTCAATAATTGGGTCAATGCTATCACCCATTGTATACAATAGTTATATACATTATCACCCGATAACATTTGTATCATTTTATTTGTAAAAATATATATTCTCTCTATATTGACAGTGATATAATTTACATCAAATGTGTAAATTATATACACACATTTGAAGACCTATAGGAAATAAATAGACAAGATTATAGTAAAGTATTGGGACGATTTTGTGCTTTCATTACATCATCATTAGACATCTCGCGGGTAGTCTGTCCGCCGCGGACCCAACCATCCAATGCTGCCTCTTCAACCGTATGTGACGCATCTCGAACTTGTTGCTCCATCTTGTCATCAACCGGGTATAGACTGTACTGGGTGAATGACTTGTCCATAATAGTAGACGTGCTTTTCTTATCAGTAACGTTCTCGCCCTGTTGAAGTTGAGATTCAATAGATGGGTCACAACTACCGCGTCCTAAATAAGGAACAGTTGCAAAAGGACGTTGAAATAATTGTAATTTCTCAGCGGGATTTGTTTGTTCGGTTTTGATAACTAATTTGGATTCAGCATCAACAACACTCGCATTCAATCCATTGCCGTGAGAAATACCACTAAATGACATTGTTGGTTGCTTAACCGCAAACTGAACGTGACTATTACTGGTATTATTGCTAAAAAAATTAGACAATGTGTGATTTGCGAAACGAGTATTATGAAGATTGTTTTGTGTTTGTTCACCTACATCGGAACCAATACGACCGGTATTATTAAACATGTATGAATTTACAGATGACATCTTATATTCACTATTATAATATAGGTAGAGAAGGAATTTTGTGGTGAGAAAAATAATTAATATCAAAATTATTTTTCTAATAATTGGTATGTCTGGTTTGATTTCTAGCACAAGCAAACTCATTACCTTCTTTACACGACACCATACTGCCATAACAAAAATCCGCAAATGATTGTTGGTCGTTTGGTATAGTAGTAGAAGGATTCGAATTAAACGGACGTAGTGATTGTTCAAAAACATATTCATCTCCTAAATCTTTGAATAATTTATCTGCAATATCTGGTTGATCCGGGTTCGAGTCAATAACCGCCTGTTTTGCGGTGGCCAATATACTATCATTTACGTTTGAATTAAAAGCAGGAGGTGCGGGTTTTTTATTAGGATTATACTTATAATCATCCATTAAAACATTGTTAAATGGATTACTTACGTCCATTCCTGAAAAAACATCATCAGACACTTGCTTATTTGCTTCGTTTAAATAAGCTACTGCAGGACTCTCAAAATTTTCTTTTATATCGATTGTTGGTTTCTTATCCGCGTTTTTTTGCTTTTCTTTTTCGTGATAAAAATGCATGATGAATATAGCAACAATAGTGACTATGCCAACAATTATTGTACGAACATTTGTAGATAGTAAGAACCCGACCAGAGTAAGTATAATAACACTTCGGGTTACCGCATTGAGTTTTTGTTCGTATGACATTGCTTCAATGGGAAAAAATTCAAATAAATAAGAACTATGAAATAATATATTGGGATTATCGCTCCAAAATGGTATAGTAGCGATTTCGTCATTCTTTTCATTATGAAGACCTTCAAACGCTACTTCATTTTTTTGTTCATTCATATTAATAGGTTCGTTTTTGACTTTTTGCGACATTTTCATTATGAATTCTTTATATATTATATCTTCGCATAAAAAAACAGCAACTCGCCTATTATATCTATGTGGTGGAAAGTGTAGAAATGAAACTTTCTAAACATTCCAAAAACGATGTCCGATTGGATTGTCACCTAGTTCTTTGTCTTGATACACGTTTTATCTATTTCAAGAGTTTCGCACTTGGTAGTAGCAGGAACAATTTTTAAAATACATTTTGATTTGTTACCATACAATGGTTCAGTACATCCATCTTCCATTTTATCCACCGTTGGCAATATGTCAATCTTATCAAATGGTATACTACAACGCGCTCTGAAATGTTCGTATCGTTCTCGAACATCGTTATAGGAAAGACCAGATACTTTATTAAGCATTTTATTAATTAATTCGTGTAATTTGTAAATATAACGCGAGAATGTCTCTCGCGACGTCATAACTTTGTCTGTCAATGGCAATTCTGTTAAATTTTTACATAAATTCTTACGACATTTCCCACACGGTAAGGTATTTTTCAAGTTTAATATAACATTTTTATAACTCACTTTATCATTGCAAGTGGGTTTGATTGGATAATTAAAACTCATTGTATGTAGATAATGCCATAATCCAGGACCCCAAACACTAGTCAACATACCATCATTGCTACTATAATCCTCTTTTGAATACGTTTTTTTTCGTGTTTTATTCTTTGTCATTCTACTATACAATCATTAGAAAAGAAGATTTACTAAATTTTGATTTAGTCGTTTGTATTACGCGATTCGTTATTTGCCAGATAAAAAAATAATATGATAATATATAGATATGTCGACATTCTACGAGGTTATACAAAAAAAATTTGGATATATTAAGAATTTTAGAAGTTACATTATAGCAGCAATTGCGGTGGCTATATTTTTCATTCTTGCTAGATACGGTTATGAAACCTATTATAAGCCATTTTATTCCAAAAATGTAAGTGATACTGGGGAAGCTGGTGTAAGTGATAATGGGGAAGTTGTAATCACATTTTATCACGTGGATTGGTGCCCTCATTGCAAAACCGCCCAACCCGAATGGGAAAATTTCCGTAGACAATATAACAACAAACGTATCAATAATTACACATTAAAATGTAAGGATGTCGAATGTGAAAGTGAAGAAATTTGTCCCAATATTGAGTCTTTCCCTACAGTAAAACTAACTAAAAACGGTAAAGATATTGAGTTTGATTCAAAAATCAATGTAGATTCGTTAACATATTTTGTAGAAACCGTATTGCAAGAATAATCGCATTACAAAATGTATAGATTTATCATACTATCTATACATTTTACGGAATTTGTTGATCTACAATGACTTTTCCATCAAGTATTAATTTCATTCGCAAGTCTTGATTAGTAGAGAACTCTATTATATCATCTAATGATACGTGGGTTGAACTTACAATATATTCATTTTTTATATCGATATCTATGGTTTCCTCTTTACTGTCTTCGATTAATTTACGCATCAAATGACCGATATAATCAAATAATGTGCTTTCATCCCCCTCATATATCTGGGTATTTGTAATCATATTTTGACGGATCCCTAATATTTCATCCATATTAATATTTGGGTTTTGTTCTATGCATCGGACTAATGGATAATGTAACTTCCCTGAACCATCGCAAAAACATTGCTTTCCTTTGATTAAAGGTGTAAATATAATTGGTATCGAACAAGACGCAAATACTACATCTATTACCCGCCAATTTGGATGTGTTTTATATGAAAAATCGACTAATGAATTTGTGTTTGTTTCCGTTGCGTAGATATGTAACTCCTTTTTGGTTTTTTCGTATAATTCTAAAAGGGTAATCGTTTCATCCATATTTTTACCCTTAAAAAACGGTAGCAACATATCCTCAATTACTTTTATTGTAAAGACACCTTTTTGTTGTATAGAATCTAATATGGAATAAATATTATATTTAAACACATTTTTCCAAGGTTTTTTTATAATGAAATCATCTATTACAGACCATTCATATTCCAATGATAATAATGTTAGTATAATTGAACCGACGGACGTCCCATATAATGTTTCAATGTCTTCATATCTCCATACATTTTGTTTATAAGTTTCTTTCAGAATTCCATAAAATACGAGACCAGTTACTCCTCCACCAGAACAAACTATATGGCGTATTTTAGTTTTTTCTTTTGTTTCTTTCTGTTCGATTTTAGTACCCATTTACTTTGTATTACGTTGTATTCGTTTATGTTTTTTCTTTGTAACAATATAATAAGGTGAATTGAGAATGTCCTATTTTTTATATACAAATGAAGATGATAACAATAATAAAATAGATATAGATGGCTTATTCGAAAAACGACAAAAAAGAGACTTACGACAGCTTTCTATTTATAATAAAATATTGAACCGAGTTCAAAAACGTATAAAATTTACTTCTCGTGCTCGAACCAACGAAACACATATATGGTTTAATGTTCCCGAATTCATTTTTGGAGAACCTATATATAACAATGGCGATTGTACCGGATATTTAGTTGCAAAATTAGAAGAAGATGGATTCCACGTAAGATATATTCATCCAAATACACTATTTATTTCTTGGGGGAAATGGATACCATCCTATGTTCGCGATGAAATAAGAAAGAAAACTGGAAAAAACATTGATGAACACGGGAATATTATAGAAAAACACAACAAACAAGAAGATGAACACGATACAAATGACCCCAATTCGGGTATGTTTAACGACAATCAAAATAATTTACAAAAAGAGGCAAAGCAATATAATGACACGAATGATTATAAACCGACTGGCAAATTAGTATATACGAACGATATGTTTGAAAAAATCGAAAAAAAAATATCATTTTCTTAATTTACGATTTTGTGTGAGACGTTTATTTTTTTTTCGTAAAACAATTGATTTGCGTGTTTTTCTTTTCTTGCCACCTGCTGTTACGTTGGGGGTATTCGAATCATTCGAGTTGTTATCCTGTGGTGGAGGTGATAGTGTATTCTGAAATTTAGGTGTCACTTGTTTCATATGTTCATCTAAAATATCTTTCAGTTGTTTGTTATTCTCGGTAATTAAATTATTGAATTGAACTTGAACTTCATCTATCAATTCTTTTGGAAAATTATTAAATATTTCATTAATTAATTCAATTCTTTTTTTAACCGATTTTACGATAGTAACTTTTTTTCCAAACAATTCTTCAGCAACAGTTAATAACATTGTGTCAGAGATAAATTCTGTTTTCATAAAACTTGTAACAACATTTACTTCCTTATTATCTAATGATTCTTTGCCTCCCGTCATTTCAGTTTTAATTTCAGTTCCAGATTCAGGTTCAGATTTGTTTGTTAATGAACTCTCCAAACTATTCAATCTACTCGTTATACGTTTCTCTTTTGTTTGGAGTTTGTTTTGTTTTGTTTTTAATTCTGTAATTTTTTTATTTTTATCTTCAGCCGACATATTTTCGTCATTGGAATCACCTTCGTCATCGGAATCATCTTCGTCATCGGAATCATCTTCGTCATCGGAATCATCTTCGTCATCCTGTTTAGTATCTTCGGCACATATATCGCCGTCCATTTCTTTATATTTGTTATCTATCATTGTAACCAAATCACTGACATAAACCTGGATATCTGTTTTTACCAAATTCGTTTTTTTATTCTGTCCCGACTCTTCATTTTCTTCAAATGTTTCACTAATATATTCAGGTCGTTCCCGGATTTTTTCTAAAGTAATATTTTTTGTAATACACGCAACACTCTTTGTAATTCGTTTTTTTAAAATTTTACTAAACGTTGTTTTTAAATTTTCTTTTATTAGGTCTGATAGTGTTTGCAATTGGTCGCAAAGCTTATCTAATTGTCTCTTTACAACTCGTTTTGTATGACCTTCGTCTTTGTATGAAAAATGATTTGCACAACGTATCTGGTCAATTACATCCAGTTCTTTATCTTCATCTTGTGGTAGTACACCACCAACACCAACACCGATTGTTGCACTTTCCGCATTATTTGCCATACCTTCTGCCTTATTTGCCATACCTTCCACATTATTTGCCATATCGTCTGCCATATCTGCAAACTTATTCATTTTTTCTACTATAGTATCGGAATATTTAAAAATTGAAACATCTGCGTTTAAAAAATATATGAATTATAATAGATTAATATAACATGTTGGCGGTAGCAAGTTTAGATACTAACGATAACGCATCTAAACCACGAACGGTTCCTCTTGTAAATCGTAAGACAAAAAAGAAAAAGAATGATTTAACGATTGTCGAAAAATCAAAAATATGGGACATTTTTGATACCGACAAAGAAGAAATAGTAACACAAAATATATCAGACGACACACCTGTAGAATGTGTATACGAAAAGGAAGGACTATATTGTAAAAAATGCGATGCCAAATTAATCACGATGGACGACGGCTTCCCTACGTGTTCTGATACATCTTGTGGAGTTATTTTCAGGGAAATTCTCGATTATTCACCCGAATGGAGATTTTATGGTGCTGAAGATAGAAACGCAAAAGACCCGTCGAGGTGTGGAAATCCAATAAATCCATTGCTGGTTCAGTCATCATTCGGTTGTAAAATATTATGTGGAAATAAATCTTCTTATGAAATGAAAAAAATACGTAAATGGACCGAATGGCAGTCTATGCCACATCGCGAAAAATCGTTATATGACGAATTTCAGTTTATTACAGTAATGGCGCAAAACGCAAACATACCTAAAATATTTATAGACGATGCTATCTCAATACACAAAGACATATCCGAACAAAAGATGTTTAGGGGTCTTAATCGCGATGGTATTAAATCTGCGTCTATATATCTATCGTGTCGTCTGAATGGTTGTCCGCGAAATGCGCACGAAATCGCAGACATATTTAAATTGGATAAAACCAGTGCTACTACTGGATGTAGTGTTGCGGTGAATATATTACATAATATCGAACGTGGTGTCGAACCATCAAAACAAACTGATTTATGCTCGTCGTTACCGAGTTCATTTATAGAAAGACACTGCAGCAAATTACAATTCAATCAAGAATTAACGATGTTATCTAAGTTCATTGCTTTAAAAATAGAAAAAAATGATATTATACCAGATAATATTCCGCACGCTATTTCGGCAGGTATTATTTATTTCGTAGCAGTGAATTGTAATCTTACTATATCAAAAAACGAAATTAAGAATGTTTCAGGTGTTAGTGAAGTTACAATCAACAAGTGTTTCAAGAAACTAGAACTTTTACAGGATACTTTGCTCCCGAAGAGTATTTTAGATAAATATACATAGTCGTTTTTACAAGTTTTTACAAGTTTTTTATTTGTTTGCATAATATATAATAGTTGATAATATGGAAGAGCATATTAAAAAAATTATGGCCAGTAAAAAACTAACTCCTACAACCAGTGTGGAAAATATACAATTGATTGTTGAAAATGAAAAACAGCAAGATATAGTCAAAGAGGCAACTAATCAAATAAGCAACAATAAAACAAATACTAAAAAGGCAAAGGCTACCAAGAAGATTGAGAAGGAGGCAGAGGCTACCAAGAAGGTTGAGGAGGAAGCAGAGGCGGCCAAGAAGATTGA
>Ga0115007_10001485_pt1 | contig 15089 bp, 17 predicted proteins | sample ArcOceMetagenome_2_FD_87166 | JGI IMG/M metagenome (GOLD analysis project Ga0115007, IMG submission 87166) | Marine eukaryotic phytoplankton communities from Arctic Ocean - Arctic Ocean ARC135M Metagenome | ecosystem: Environmental > Aquatic > Marine > Oceanic | place: Arctic Ocean | collected... | reverse complement strand
TCCTGTATTTAGAGCCAAATTTGATACTTTTGAGCTAATATGAGCAAATATTGCATATATTGGGAAATTTGAATTATTTAAATATTTTATATTTTATTTTTTAGTCTATATTCATCATTTATGAATTAGTGAGCCAATTAATTGTAGAAATAATGAAATTTGAATTGGAAATACATTTATTTTTCAAGTTATTATTGATATTGATTAAAAATATTTGAATATTTATTCTCCTAACAATCAATATATTTATATTTAATAACTGCTACCATTTGAGAATTCAAATTCTATATTTAGATACCCATCAACTAAAGCCCATTTAATGAATGGACTATATTGCTTTTACCTTTAAATCTAATTTTTATGCCTTATGCAGCTGTAAATGGCAAATTATATATCAAAACCTGCAATTTGGCTGATTTAAGCCCGTCAGCTTCCCATTCTACCTATATTCAGAAAGATATCAGTACTTCAAAAAGTGTTGGGAATTTAAAAAGAATATTCCAATATTGTGTTAATCAATTGATTTTTAATTCTTTTACCACAAATATTCTACATTAAAATTGGCTCAAATTAATTAATATCACTTTAAGTGATAAATATCAAATTCATCTCAGTTACCATTTTGTCTATCAATCTCCAATATTTGCAAGGGTCAAATTGCCATCAACTGATGCCGATGTAGCCTGAATTGATTGCCAATTCAACCCTTTTATTTCAATGTTGTCTTATCATTAGAGAAAGTGCCTTCAAAGGTGTATATAGTGTTATTTTATATAGATATTTGAATTAAAAACAACAATTCGATTTATTTTATTTGGATTTTAAAAGGGTGCTAGAATTTTAAATTTATAATTGTATTTTAAATACATATTTGAAAATCATTTAAAGAGCGTAACACCAACTATGAACTTGTTTACGTCATAAACTCTCTCTCCAAGAGAGTATATTGTTAAGAACACTCATATCTATCTAGGTCTTAAAAAGAACATGTCCGAAGAGAAGATGAAGGTTAACATGAATGAAGACAATATGTAAGTCCAACTTCTAGTTTCATTATTTCACCAATTTTATCATATAATTTGCTTTTTCATTGCAATTTTCATTGTAACTGTCCATTTTTATGAAGAAAAAGGTTTTTATTAACATATCGATTTTTTAAAATATAGTAAAATGGTCGATGACTTCTTGAAGCATAAAGGCCAATACAACTTCATCGTTGCAAACTGCAAGGGAGACATCGTTAAGTATGTATCGGAGCCTCCTGCACCAGAGAGCATTGCCAAGAAGTCTCTTCTGATTTTGAAAGTGCGAACTGGACCTGATGATGTTCCAGAAATTGAAGCTGGTAATGTACACAAGGAAGTCATCATCATGGAGATTAACAGGAAGATTTTGGAAAATCTTTTTGCCATCTGTAATGAGGTTTACTTGCCAGTACTCGGAAACCCATTGAACATGATTGGATGGTCTGACTTGGTCACCAAGGACCTGATGGACAAATTCCATGTGTTCTTGAATCACACCTACGTCACCCTCGGGCAGGTTGAGGGTAGAACGATGCTCCCACTCCCACCAAATGATGTCACATCAGTGGAGAAGACCTCCAGCAAGGACAAAGCAAACCTGCTTGAAAATGCCATCGTACATTGGACCAAACAGATCAAGAATGTCCTCAAGCGTGACCCAGAGATGGTTCTTAAGACTGGTGACCATCCAGGTCCTCTTAGTGAACTCGAGTTCTGGCAACACAAGAGTGAAGATCTCCGATCTATCTGCGGACAACTTGGCTCAGAAAGAATAAAGAGAGTGCTCAAGTTCTTGGAGCAGAACAAATCCACCTACACTGGTCCATTCAGCAAGCTTCAGAAGGAAGTACAGATCGCTCGTAATGAGGCTGTTGAGAACTATAAGTACCTGACGACTCTTTCAGATCTCTTCAATGATCTTATCAGCACTGGTACCGATCTCCCAGAAGTGATTGACCTCTTTGCACCAATCATGCAAACAATCTTACTCATCTGGCAATACTCTCAACACTACAACACCCCAGCCAGACTCGTTGTTCTCATCAGAGAAATCTGCAATGCCATCATTATCCGATGCAGAGATGCCATCAACGGCTTTGCCATCTTTGACTTGATCAAGGCTGAAGAGCCAAAGCAAGCTCATGACCAACTCACCGTTGCTTTCGATGTCTGTGCCAAGTTCAAGGATGCCTACTTCGAGTACAAGCAAAAGGCCAAGGGACAATGGAAAATCACTACCAATGCTCTCTTTGTCAGACTTGACTCCTTCTCAGAGAGATGCCAGGATATCATGCACCTCACTAGCACCATCATCCAATTCTCCAAGCTCCAAAAGATCGAATTGGGTAACACCAAAGGTAAGACTTTGACTGACATCAAGGACCAGATCTCCACCGAATTCGACAAGGCTGTTGAAGAGTTCACATCTGTCACTTTCGATATTATGGACATTGAGAGAAGAGAATTCGATGACCACTACTTCAAGTTCAGATAAAGAATGAAGGAATTGGACAGACGTCTCGCTTCCATCCTCACTCAGGGCTTCGATGACAGCGACACCATCATCGGCAAGTTCAAGTTGCTTGACTCATTCGAGGGACTCCTTAACAGAACCATCATCCAGGACGAGCTCGAGAGAAAGCACATCACCCTCTTGGACTTGTACAAGCAAGACCTGAAGATTGTCAGCACCATCTTCATTGAAGGCAAAATCCTTGTCGACAAGCAAGATGAGAAGGCTCCAATCTCAAACAATCTGCCGCCAATTGCCGGTGCTCTCAACTGGACCAAGGGCCTTCTTGAGAGAATCAAGGAGCCAATGGACAAGTTGACACAACTTTCTCAGTCAGTACAAGACAGAGAAGAATACAAAGATGTCCAAAAGCTTTATGCTTCACTCTACAAGAACATCAAGGAATACGACCAACACAAAATCAGCCAATGGGAGGCTAGTGTTGCCGAGCAAACTGACGACAACCTCAACAAGTTCTTGCTCTACAGAGAGGATCCATCACCAGAAATTGCCGAAGGATTAGTCAGAGTCAACTTTGACGCAGTTCTCATCAGGCTATTGAGAGAAGTCAAGTATCTCTAACTCCTCGACATTGACGTTCCAGACTCCGCTGCACAATTGTACAAAAACGTGAATGTTTATAGAACTCAAAAAGGAAACCTCGATATCATCGTCGACATCTACAATGAGATTCTGAGAACACTCCTCAATGTTGAAAAGCCACTCTTAAATGACAGAATCCAGAGAATCAACAAAGCTCTCCAGCCAGGTATCGATAGCTTGAGATGGAATTCTCCTGGTATTGACCCCTTCATCAAATATGCAATGGAAGTCGTCACCGAGGTTGATGAGCTCGTCAGATTGATGAAAGACAACGTTCGCAAGATGCAACAAATGATGATCAAGTGGAAAGACTCTCTCTTTGACAGAAGGATGAAACCATTCCCACCAGATGAGCTTGAGCAGAACCATCAATCACTGGTTGGACCAAAGCTTGAAGACATCAAGATTCACGGAAAAGAAATCCACAGACTTCTCAAGGTGACACAAGAAAACATCAAGCCAGACAAGAAGTCAAAGTCATGGTTATCCTATGTTGACTATGTTAACGGCTTAGTCATTGAGGGTATTACCGAAGGTATCTCAGGATCCATGAAGTACCTTGCCGACCAAATCAACATCAAGTACAACGCCATTCATGGAAATCCACCAATTTTCGAGATCAGAGTCGACCTTGAAGACCTCGAGAGCGGCAAGAGAACTGTTGTGTTTGACCCAACTATCCAATCTAATCCAAAGGATAATGGTATTAGAGATATTCTCCAGAAGATCATTGACGATTTCATCTCAATTGCCATCCAAATCCCAGGACGTATTGATACTGGATCTGGTGACTACTTGGTTGAGATCAAGGATCAATTCCAGCTTTATGGTGACATGCAAGTTATCCAAAACAACTTCCATGAGATCGAGCTTGCCACTGAGTCATTCATTGACCAATACAAAGAAATGGACTTCCTCTGGAAAGAGACACTTGCAGAGAGCTTCGAGGCATTCCTTAACACTGGTGAGGACCCAAGAGAAGCCAGACACGTCTTCTTAAACGACGACGGCGAAGAAATCGAAGATGATACCTTCGGAGCAATGGCTGACATCGTCCTTGTTGGCGTCAGCACCAAGAGACCATCACTTGAGCACTTCGACGAGAAGATTACCTTCTTGAACAGCATCAAGAACGACATTGCCTCAATGAAGACAGTTATTGACATTGGCTGGCTCAGAGTTCACGCTACTCCTTTGATCAAGGAGCTCCAAAACACTGTAACCCAATGGATTGACTGCTACACCAGCTTCTTGATGGACAACACCATTTCAGAGATTAAGAACATTCAGAACTTCATTGATGACGTCGCAGTTGGCATCAAGGTCATTCCAGAGAGTGCCGAGTCCAAGAAGGAGAAGGAGCTCCTCATGAAAGTCATGGAGCACATCAGAGATGTTAAGATGATCCGTGACAGAACTTTCAATGAGATTGAGCCAATGAAACAGACCGTAATGCTCTTGAAGAAGCATCAATTCAAGATGGACGAGGACTTCTTGGTCAAGCTTGAGAACTCCAAGACCGCCTTGGTCGACGTCAGTGAGAAGGCCATGGGACCAGTCAAGGAGCAGATCCTTCCTCTTCAAAACCAGGAAGCTGGAAACATCAAGCAAAGACTCAGCAAGTTCAACGTGCAGGTTCAAGAATTCAGAATTGACTTCCAGAACAACTGCCCCTACCACATTGACAAATCATCTCCAGAAATCATCGATACCTCATATGGATGTATTGGTGAATACTTCGAGAAGACAACATCACTTGAAGATGAGGCCAAGACACTGAACAACCTCGAGACCCTTTTCGATATGCAAAAGTCTTCATACAAGGCCAACAAGGACTGCAGAAACGACCTTCAAAACTTGAAGCAAATGTGGGATCTCATTTCCTTGATTGACTTCCAGTTTGAGACCTGGAAATCCACACTTTGGGACAAGATTGACACTGACAACCTCATGTCACAGATCAAAGAAATGCAGACAAAACAATGCAACCCTCAAAGTGCTCAGAACAAGGAAATCAAGAACTTCAAAGCCTTCTTTGCTCTTAACGACAGAGTGAAGAACATGAACACCATCTTGCCATTGATTTCTCAACTGCACTCCAAATTCATGCAAGAAAGACACTGGAAGAAATTGATGAGAATTACAGGTCAGAAAATCGATTTCCAATCACCCAATTTCTGCCTTGAGGATTTGATCAAGCTCCAGCTGTACAGATATTCTGAAGAAGTAACAGAACTGGTAGATGGAGCCCAAAAAGAGGCTAAGATTGAAGCCAAACTGAATGTTATCCAATCTACTTGGGAGGACCAGAAGTTTGATTTCAAAGAGTACCATGAGGTTCCAATTCTTGGTGATCTCGGAGACATTATTGAATTCGTCGAGCAACATTAGATGGAGATCATGGGTATGATGTCATCCAAAGATGTAGAAGAGTTCAAAGAGCGAGCCATCCACTGGCAAAAGAACCTGAAACAAGTCGAGCAAGTCATCACAATTTGGACAAAAGTACAAAGAAAGTGGGTGCAGCTTGAGCCAATTTTCCTTGCTTCAGAGGATATTAGAGCACAATTACCTGATGACACAAGAAGGTTCGAGCAAATCGATGGTGCTTTCAAGGAAATGATGAGAGAGGCACAGGCTGAGCCAGGTGTCATCGAGGCTTGTACCTATGAAGGCAGAGAGGAGCTTCTAAACAACACCTTCGATGAAATCGAGATTTGCGAGAAAGCTCTTAATGAGTATCTGGAGCAGAAGAAGAAGATCTTCGCTCGTTTCTACTTCGTCTCAAATCAGGCACTTCTTGATATTCTATCCAATGGTAATAACCCAGAGAAAGTTGATGAGTACTTGAGCGATTGCTTCGATGGTATGAAGAGACTTGAGTTCATCAGAGGAAATGGCATCCCATATCCATCCAAGAGAGCAAAGGGCATGTATTCAAATGAAGGCGAATACGTTGCATTTGAAACCAACTTTGAAGCTATTGGTGCAGTCGAGAACTACCTTAACGATCTCCAAACCAAAATGAACGTTACCTTGAGAGACGTCCTCGATCTTGCCAAGCAAACTGCTGATATGTGGGAGTTTGAAAAATAAAGACATATATGGCTTGAGGACTATTGTGCTCAGATTGCCCTTTTGGCTACCTGTGTCATGTGGACCGAAGAAACTGGCAGAGCCTTCGATGAACATGAGGGTGGCAGTGAGACTGCAATGAAAGACTACTTCACTATGATTGTATTGAGAATCTCTAATCTGATTGAGAGAGTCAGAACTCCATTGGGAGATGATCTCAGAATCAAGATTATTACAGTCATCACAATTGATGTGCACTCCAGAGATGTTGTTGACAAATTCTGCTTAAACAAGATGTATGACCAACAAGGTTTCTCATGGTAGAGTCAGCTCAAGTTCTACATGGAGTACAGAAACCCCAAAGACGAGAAGAGAGTTTGCGTTTCCAAGATTTGTGACTGGACCACTTACTACAACTATGAGTACGTTGGTAACTGCGGAAGACTGGTTATTACACCACTGACAGATAGGTGCTATATCACACTTTCTTAGGCTTTGAACTTGTCCATGGGTGCTGCTCCAGCTGGACCAGCCGGTACAGGCAAAACAGAAACAACAAAGGATCTTGGTAGGAACTTGGGTCTTCATGTTGTCGTGTTCAACTGCTCTGATCAGATGAACTATAGGTCAATGGCCTAAATCTTCATGGGTCTTGCCCAAACTGGTGCATGGGGATGCTTCGATGAGTTCAATAGAATTTCGATTGAAGTGCTTTCTGTCGTCTCCACCTAAGTCAAGTACGTTCTTGATGCAGTCAGAGAGATGAAAATCAACCCAGCCAAGAACACATTCATTTTCCAAGCTGATCAAGATGAAGAAATCAACTTGAAAATCACAGTCGGCTTCTTCATCACGATGAACCCAGGTTATGCTGGAAGAACTGAGCTCCCAGAAAATCTTAAGGCCTTGTTCAGAAGTTGCGCAATGGTTGTTCCAGATATTGTGCTCATTTGTGAGAACATGCTTATGTCAGAAGGTTTCTCAACAGCCAAGGACCTTTCAAAGAAGTTCATGACCCTTTACAACCTCTCAAAGAGTCTTTTGTCCAGTCAGATCCATTATGATTGGGGTCTCAGAGCAGTCAAATCCGTGCTCAGACAAGCAGGTGGTCTTAAGCGAGCTGAGCCAGATGTCCCAGAGGACTATATTCTCAGAAGAGGTCTGAAAGATTTCAACTGGCCAAAGATTATTGTCGATGACCGATCTATTTTCGCTGGTCTTATCGGTGATCTTTTCCCAGGTATCCCAGATGAATCCAAGATTGACCTTGAACTTCAAGCTAGAGTTAGAATAGCTACCAAGGAGGAAGGCCTCCAGCCTGAAGATGGCTTCGTCCTTAAGGTTGTGCAGACAGCTGAAATCCTTGTCGTGCGTCATTGCATGTTCATCATCGGTAACCCAGGTTGCGCTAAATCGACCATCTGGAAGGTTCTTGCCAAGACCCTGACCAACGATGGCCACACCACAGTCACCGACATTGTTGATCCAAAGGCCGTCACAGCAGATGAGCTGTATGGCGCCATGAACCCCAAAACCAAGGAGTGGAAAGACGGCGTCCTTTCCGTCATCATGAGAGACATGAACAAAAACAATCCACCATACAAGCCAGCTCACAAATACAAGTGGATCATCCTCGATGGTGATGTTGATCCAGAGTGGATTGAGTCCTTGAACACAGTCATGGACGACAACAAAGTGCTGACCCTTGTGTCACAAGAGCGTATCCCAATGACGCCAGAAATGAGACTGATCCTCGAGATTTCAAATCTCAAGAACGCTACTCCAGCTACTGTCTCAAGAGGTGGTGTGCTGTTTGTCAATGACTCAGATGTTGGTTGCAGACCCTACTTCGACTCATGGTTGATGAAATACAAGAAAATCGAAAATGGTCTACCAGAGAACGTGTTCACCTTGGCCTACACCCACTACCTAGCTGATTCATTCTGCGATGACCTTCGACACAAATCGCACATCACACCAATCTGTGACATGCAATGCATTCAAAGTCTGACTACCGTCGTTGATCAACTTGATGCTCAACTTCACAACAACAAACAACAATATGAACATCTTAAGAAATTGAGAGAAGAGAACAATGAAGACGCAATCAAGCTGATCTACGAGGGCTTCTTCGTGTTCGCAGGCATGTGGGCCTACGGAGCTTCCCTTGATGAGGACAAGATCCAATTCAGTAACGCCTGGAAGAGTCTCTCGGGCAAACAATTCAAATACGAAGGTGACCTCCAATGCTTCGACTACTACTTCGATCCAATTGCCGCCCAATTCGTCAACTGGACTCAAAAGGTCGTATCATTCAACAGTGAATACGAAGGCCTGTTCAGCAACTTGGTTGTGCCAACTGCTGAAACTACCAGGCAGTCCTGCCTTTTGGACATGCATGTTGCCGCTAAGCGGGGTATGCTCTACGTTGGTGCCGCCGGTACTGGTAAGACCACGATTGTCAACAACTACTTCGCCACTCTTGACAAGGAGAAGACAATCTTTGCTGCTATTAACTTCAACAGTTACACTGATTCAAAGACAATGCAAGTCGTCATTGAGTCCCAAGTAGACAAAAGATCAGGTATGATCTTCGGTCCACCACTCGGAAAAGTGCTCATCTACTTCATGGATGACTTGAACATGCCATATCTCGACAAGTATGGTACCCAGTCACCAATTTGCCTGGTCAGACAAATTATCGACTATGGCCTCGTCTATGACAGAGATCACCTTGAAGAAAAGAAGAAGTTGCTCGACATCATGTTCTCTGCATGCATGAATCCAAAATCTGGTTCCTTCATCGTTGACCTCCGTCTTACCAGACATCTCACCCTTGTCGCTTGTTTAACAGCCGAAAAAGACATTCTCAGTACCATTTACTTCCAAATTTTGGATAACCACTTGAGAACTTTCGACAAGTCCTGTTCCGATCTATCTCGAAGGATCATCAATGCTACAATGACCGTCTTCTTGAGTGTTGCTAATGCTCCTCAATTCGCACCAACAGCAAAGAAATTCCATTATCAATTCAACTTGAGAGACTTCTCAAGAATTGTTGAGAATATGACGAATGCTTAACCAGGCCACTACAGAGGCTAACCAATCGGACTTATCAGGATGTGGGCACATGAATGCCACAGAGTCTGGAGAGACAGACTCATAGATGAAGACGATGAGAAGCTCTACATGACTTACATGACCAATGCCATGAAAGAGTTCACTGATGTTAAGGCTGAAGAGGTTTTCGAAGAGCCTTTAATCTATACATCTTTCGTTGCAGCATGCGAGGGCCATGAGGCAGCCTTCTTGCCAATCAAAGGCATGGAGCACTTAAAAGGTGTGCTCGAGGCCAAGCTTGAGGAATACAATGAGCAAATTGCAAGCATGAACCTCGTCCTGTTCGACTAGGCAATGGAACACATCACCAGAATTGGTAGAATCATTGACCTACCTGCTGGAAGTGCTCTACTGGTAGGTGTTGGTGGTTCAGGTAAGCAATCACTTGCCAAGTTGACTTCGTTCATCCTCGGTTATGATATCGCCAGAATTGTCGTCACATCAAGCTACAAGCTGGCCGATCTTAAAGTTGACATTTAAAGCATGTTCACAAAAGCAGGTGCCCAAGGCAATCCTCTTTTGTTCATTTTGACAGATGCACAGATCACTGACGACAAATTCTTGGTGTATATCAATGACTTGTTGTCATCTGGCTACATCCCAGAACTCTTCGCAAAAGACGAACTCGATGCACTTTTGGGCAAAGTCAGAGCCGAAGCCAAGGGTGCCGGTTTCGATGACACCCCTGATGAGCTGTTCAGTTTCTTGCTTGACAAAGTTAAAAAGAACCTCCATCTTAGTTTGTGCTTCTCACCCGTCGGCGATACCTTCAGAATCAGAGCAAGAATGTTCCCAGGTATCATCAACTGTACCTCAATGGATTGGTTCCATGAATGGCCACGTGACGCATTGATTGATGTGGCCAATCGATTCTTAGCTGAGATTGAGTTCCCAGAAGAGGAGATTCGTGTAAACATTGCTCTCCATATGGCTCATGTCCATCTCTCTATTGGTGAAGCAAACCAAGAATTCTTGCTCGCTGAAAGACGTCACAACTACACCACACCAACATCTTTCCTTGAGCTGATCAATTTCTACAAAATGTTGGTAGACTCAAAGAGAGGCAAAATCTCTGAGCAGATCATCAAGCTCGAGACCGGTCTCTAGATCATGAAGTCTACAACTGAAAAAGTCGAGGGCATCCAAAAACTCATGGAAGTCAAAATGATTGATGTAGGCATCGAAAAAGAGAAGACCAATGAGCTCATTGAGGTCGTCGGTAGAGAAAGTCTTCTTGCCGAGAAAGAGGCCGATTTAGCCTCTGTCCAACAGGCTGAAACGGAGAAGATGACTGAAGCTGCCAAGGAACAAAAGCGAGCGTGTGATGCTGAGCTGGCTGATGCTATTCCTGCAATGGAAAGAGCCCAAGAGGCTGTCAATTGTCTTGATATTACCAAGATTTAAGAGCTTAAGGGTATGGGTTCACCACCAGAGCAAGCCAAACAGGTATCATTCGCTGTCATGATCTTAAAAGATGGTGTTATGAAAAACCACAACTGGGCAAATGCACAGAAGATGATGAAGGATCCAAAGAGGTTCATTGAAGATATTGTTGCTTTTGATGGTGATAATATTGATGAGAAGAGACTTGAAGCACTAAAGCCAATGCTCGCTTAAGACTGGTTCAACTTTGAGGTCATGAAAGGAAAGTCTGTAGCTGCTGCTTACATCTGCTCATGGATTGTAAACATTGTTACTTACAATACCATTTTCAAGAAAGTAAAGCCCCTCAAAGACGCTGCTGATGAGGCTCAGGCCACTGCAGATTCCAAGACCGAAGAACTTAAGGTCGTCATTGAGAAGGTCAGATAAATCAATGAACAGGTTGATGCCCTCAAGGAGAAGCTTGCTGAGGCTGAAGAGAACAAGAAGAGAGTCGAGGACGAGGCTCAGCAACTTCAAGATTAACTGAGTTTGGCCAACAGACTTGTAAATGGTCTTGCTGATGAGAACGTACGATGGAACAACAACGTCGGAACCTTGGGAGGTGAAAGAGTAACAATGATCGGTGATGCCCTGATCTCAGCAGCCTTCGTGTCTTACATTGGTCCATTCTCATACACTTTCAGAGACAATCTATGGAAAAATGTCTGGCTTGACGATATTATCGAGAAGAAGATCCCATACACCAAAGGAGTTGACCCACTTGGTGTTCTTGCCACTCCATCTGAGCAAGCCATTTGGCAAGGAGAAGGTCTTCCAGCAGATAGAGTTTCCCTTGAGAATGCTGCAGTCGTCACATCTTGTAACAGATATCCACTGATCATTGATCCATAACTACAAGGCCAAAAGTGGATCAAGGGTAGAGAAGGCAGCGAGATGGTGACCATCCAACTTTCACAGAAAGGATGGCTTAAGAGAGTCGAAATGGCTGTTTCAAACGGTAACATTTTGATGATTGAATCCATTGGAGAAGACATTGATGCCATTCTTGATCCTCTTCTGTCGAGATAATTCGTCAAGAAAGGAAAGGGATTGACTGTAAGACTTGGATCTGAGGATGTTGAATTGAGTCCCAAATTCTAACTTTACCTTCAAACTAAGCTTAGCAACCCTCATTACAAGCCTGAAACCGCAGCTCAATGCACAATCATCAACTTCATTGTCACAGAAACTGGTCTTGAGGACCAACTTTTGGCAAGTGTCGTCAAAGTTGAAAAACCCGACCTCGAGCAAGAAAAGGAAGAGCTTGTAACTAAGCAAAACGAGTTCAAGATCACTCTGGCCAACCTGGAAGCTGCACTCCTCCAGAACTTGTCGGAGGCTAATCCAGCAACAATTCTCTAGAACACAGCTTTGATTGAGTCTCTTGAAGATACCAAAAAGACATCAACTGAGATTCAAGAGCAACAAGCCATCGCCAAAGAAACTGAAGTGACAATCAACACGTTGAGAGAAATTTACAGAAGAGTCGCTGCTGAGGGCGCCATGCTGTATTTCTTGCTTATTGTCTTAAACAATGTAGCCCACATGTATCAATACTCCCTTGAGTCATTCCAGACCTTCTTCTTCAAGGCCATTGAGAAGACCGCACAATTCGATGAAGAGGAGCACCGAGTGCTTGCTTTGAGAGACATGATCAGAATGACTATTTACCAATGGGTAGCAAGAGGTCTCTTTGAGAAACATAAGCAAATCTTTAGATGCCAATTGACTTTCAGATTAATGCAAAAGAAGATTGTCCATATTGAATACACTGACAGAGAAATGTTCTTCTTGCTGAATGCTCCAAGTAAAACCGATCAGATCAATCCTCTCAAAGAATGGCTTCCAGATATCTCTTGGTATAGCATGCAAAAACTCATTGAGATTGAAGGCTTTGAGAACTTCGCTAATGATGTTGTGGGAGGTGCACCAACCAGATTCAAGGACTGGTACAATGAGTTGCAGCCAGAAGATGTCAAATTGCCTCTTGACTGGAAAGTATTGGATCAAAGGATGTTCCAAAAGCTTTTGGTCATTAGAGTGCTCAGACCAGACAGACAAACAATTGCCCTTGATAACTTCTGCCGAAAGACTCTTCCACATGGTGATGACTTCGTTGACTGTGATTCCACGTCCAGTTTCTTCCAAATCTTGACTGCAGCATATAACGACTCAACTCCAATGACACCAATCTACTTCATCCTCTCACCAGGTGCAAACCCAGTTTTAGATGTGTAAAACCTTGCTAGACAATGTGGAATGGACCCCTCTAAAACTCTACACACCATTGCCCTTGGTCAAGGTGTTGAGCCAATTGCTCATGCCAAACTTGAGATCGGACACAAAGAAGGCCACTGGGTCATGCTTCAAAATATCCATTTGATGCCCAAATTCTTGATTGATCTTGAAAAGAAACTTGATGGATTTGCTCTTGAGGGATCAAACCCAAGCTTCAGACTTTTCGTATCATCTGATCCAGCCACCTCCATTCCAATTGGTCTTCTAGAGAGATCAATCAAGCTCACCAATGAGCCACCTCAGGGTTTGAAATAGAACCTCAAGAGAGCCTTCGTATTCTTCAACAAGGAAGAAGTCGAAGACAAGGATCCAAAGATCAAGACCATTCTCTTCGGCCTTTGCTACTTCCACTCTGTGATGCTTGAGAGAAAGAAGTTCGGACCAAAAGGATGGAACATGAGCTATCCATTCAGTATTGGTGATCTCCGAGACTCAGCTGTTGTCTTGAACAACTACATGGAGACAAATGCGAGCTCAGGAAAGATTCCATGGGATGATCTTAGGTACATTTTCGGTGAGATTATGTATGGAGGTCATATTGTTGACAATGTTGACAGAAGATTCTGCTCCGCATTCTTAGAAAACCTCATGACCGAGAAAATCCTTGAAGAAGAGGAACTTTTCCCATTCATTGAAGGAAGAAACATTTCGTTCAAGTGCCCACCACCTTATCCATATGAGAAGTATCTTGAGCACATTGATCAAGAATGCCCACCAGAAACTCCACTAGCCTACGGACTACATCCAAATGCAGAAATCGACTTCAGAACCACCCAGTGCCTTGAGCTTTTCAAGACGCTACAAGAGATTCAACCCAAAGACAGTGGATCAGGCGAAGGTGCTGGCGGTGGCGCCAATGACCGAGTTACTGAGTTCATGCAGAGAGTGTTCGAGGAAGTCAACATTGAGAGCTTCAAGTTCCAAATGGATGACATTGCAAGCAAGCTCGGAGAAGATACTCGAGGACCATTCCAGAACTCATTCATGCAAGAATGTGAGTACATGAATCAGCTCATCTTCTACATGGTATCATCACTTAGAGACATCGAACTCGCATTCAAGGGTGAACTGACAATGACCGAAAACATGGAGAAGATCATGCAAGATATCAATCTCAACAAAGTGCCAGCCTTGTGGTCCAAATATGGCTTCACAAGCACAAGAGGCCTCAACTCATGGTTGACCAACACCAAGCACAGATGCGAGCAGTTGTCTGTGTGGAAGGAAGATCCAGTAAAGATTCCACATGTGACCTTCATCAACAGGCTCAAGAATCCAAACTCCTTCCTCACAGCCATCAAGCAAGTATATGCCAGAGAGAAGCAACAAGAGCTCAACAAACTTATCATCGTCACTGATGTCCTCAAGAGACTCTATTGGGAGCCAGAGCTCACACCATGCAAAGACGGTGCCTATGTGTTCGGCTTCCAGGTCGAAGGTGCCAGATGGGAGGCCTCAGTTGGACAGCTCGATGAGAGTCTACCCAAGAAGCTCTACAGTGTTGTGCCAGTTATTAACTGCCGTTCAGCACCTCTTCCAGCAGAGGGTAAAGAAGACAAGACAGTATACCAGTGCCCAGTTTACATGACAACATCCAGAGGTGCTACCTTCGTCTTCTATGCCCAGCTCAAGACCAAGCACCCACCAGCAAAATGGATCTTGGCTGGTGTCGCCTTGATCCTCGATGTCGAAGGTATCTCTGATGCCTATAGACCGGATCAACAGATTGGTCTTGGATGATCCAAGCGACATAGCTGAAACTTAAAACAATTATAATATACGGATTTTATAAAAATAACATTTATCCCCTATTCATAAATTCAATGGCATTTCTATTTAATTTCTGCATTTATTATAATCAAATTGCATTAAAAATTATTATTGATTCCAATTTAATCACAAATTTATTCAAATAATTGCAAAAATTACTTTTATTAATTGATTATTACTAGAAATTTCTTATAATATTTATTAATGCACTCTATTAACTCACTTTATTTATCGTATTTTATTTCATTATATTTAAATTT
>Ga0115007_10001482_pt1 | contig 15115 bp, 11 predicted proteins | sample ArcOceMetagenome_2_FD_87166 | JGI IMG/M metagenome (GOLD analysis project Ga0115007, IMG submission 87166) | Marine eukaryotic phytoplankton communities from Arctic Ocean - Arctic Ocean ARC135M Metagenome | ecosystem: Environmental > Aquatic > Marine > Oceanic | place: Arctic Ocean | collected... | reverse complement strand
TAGTAAATTGCAAAGAGATATAAAAAATAAGGGGTGGACTGGCATAATTGCAATTGATATTACATTCTAACATGTGTATATACTTGGTGTCAGTCTGTGCCATGCAAACAGAAGTTGTCCCGGTTTTCCCACTTGTTTGCTCTCTCATTCATCGATTATTTGCGTTGTCGTAATAGTTGTCGTAATAATTGGAGGTTTTTCAAAAACACGGTACACGTATTAAACAGGTTTTGTGCAATTTTACTACACTGCATTTGTTACTCTATCTATATTTTATTATATATATTTTATTATATGTAATGTACATGTTGTACACGAACCGCACCTGTACCATATATACAGGCACACACCTAGATCTAAAAGGTCCGAACACACAAGCGTCTCACATAGTACTAGGGTGATGTGGGTGATGCCGTGCATGAATACCTTTGATCGGTCTCCCAGAGTAAACGTCGACATGCATGACTCTGGTTGCTGCGCACGTTCAACAATAGTAGTCTTGAATGGCAAGAAATACACTGTCCAACCCAACTCCTGATATTGCATTGATCGGTAGTAATCTTTCATGGGGGTTCTTCTCCGTTAATCCAAGTGCACTTCCAACTTCTTCCAATGTGGATTTGGAAAAAAAGTCCCGCTCGTCATCAGAATTGACACAAATTAATTTCAATGAATCTCTCAAGCGTTCCTCGTTTCTTAAAAATCGAAACAATTTGGCGGCTTCTGGTAATTTTTTCTTTTGGTCTAAGCTGACAACAAAAAGTAACACGTCCACTCGTACAGCTTCATAAAAATATTTCCAATACCTTTGTCTTTCGTTGGTGCCTGCCAAATCCCAAACCGCTAATTGCTGTTTGGATCCTGGTACAGCTACGTTTTCAAAATTGAAGCCGGTCGTTGTACTAAATTCACTGGATTTCAAATTCTTTAATTTCATTCGATACAGCAATGTTGTTTTACCCGCGTCTGCATTGCCCACAATCATTACTTTGATGTTTTTGGAAGAGGCGCCACCCATCGATCGAAATTGTTCAGGTTGTTGTTTGTTTTGATCTGGATTGAATTACAACCCCAAAGAACAAAGAACAAAGAAATTGAAGGCACTTACTCAGGCTCGAGACCGGATCTTTTGTGGGATTTAATTGATTAATCTCCGACTTGGTACCGACTTGGTACCGTAAGTTTTTATCGACGGGTGACACGGGGGTGATTTTAAGGGGCCGTCTCGATCTGGCTTCAACATGTTCAATGTCAGATCCTGGACTGAAATCCACACGGTGGACACGGTGATCGAAAAGAAACCCATACGGCCATTCGAAATTTTCATTGTCTCCTGTGCTTCACACCATGTCCGAAGAATACGAACAATTTTTTGACCACTTGAAACACGACATTGATGAGGAGGATCATTCACTTCTGGATACAATGGAACGCCATGCATTATGTCGTCGACGTTGCAAAGGATGCAGTCAAATGATTTTTACAATCGCACCCATTCCACTCCTCTTCTCTACAATGTCCGTCATGATGAGTGATTTCGATTCAGGCGGGCCCGACATTGGTAAACACTACACCTACGATTATGTTCTTGGTGTTGTCATCACTTCCGTCATCACAATTATTTTCATTTTCATTCATCATTATCTTCAAGTCATCGATAACCACATTATTAATGCTTACCATGCAATGCCAGGAGACGCGAACAATCATATCGTTGGTTACGATGACATCATGTCTTACCTTGTATTTTTAGCGGGGTTTGTAAATTCAACTCGTGGTTTTGTTCTTAGTCGAGATGTTGAACAAATTGATCTGGATCGTGGATTGGGGATACCCTTTGCAACGTTTAGAACATTTGTCATTGAAACATTTCTTATCCAATTGTTTGTGTTGTTCATGGGTTGGAGCCACATATATTCGACCGCAACGCACACATTTAACATGCAAGTAAAGAATTTTGGTTTTAATGGCAGTGATACAACATCTACGACAGTGGATGGCAAACGGAATGGCTGCCGACCTGGATGGGGATGGGGGTGTTGGGGTGGCCCCAGAACTTGTTCCTTTTCCATCAGTCATGTCTGTGAAACGGGTGAATTATGTTTTGTGCCATGCTGTTGCAAGACAATTTATCGTACGGAAAGATCAGGACGTCGTGCATTGAAACAAGATCTGGATCAATTGGTGCAATTAAAAGATTTAATGACACGTCAACCTGGATGGCGCACCAATGTTGGTTTGAAAATTAAAATAAAAAAATTGTCACAAAAATGCAAAAGGATGAAAAATGAAATTCATAAAAGGTACTGTTTGCAACCAACACAAAAAATGGATGGAACACAAAGAGTGGCGGTTGTTATGTCCCCCCGGTGTGCTGACTTTGATGTTTGAGTGTTGTTTCTTCCTTCTGCTTGTCCTGGTCTTTGTCATGTTTCTTTGTTGTGTTTTTTTCTCTTCTTTTTGGTTCATTTTGTTTAGAAAATTAATATTGAACCAAAAGGAAGAACAATTGCTTGGTACAGTACAATATTGTGCCTCCTTGGAAGATCGTCGCGTAGCACACGAATGGTTGATGAAATTGTGCCCAGAATGGACCGGTGTTTCACCAAAGAAAATGCGGTTTTGGCAATCAAGAATTAAAAGTTTAAGAAAAAAAGTAAATGTCGGGAACGCTATTTTTGGGAAGATACCTCGATTGAAAAATAAAAAAGAGAATTTTAAAAGTACCTCGAAACACACGTTGAAAAAATTTCAACGATTGGAAAGATGGTCGCACAGGGGAACTGAATTACAAAACATGGTTAATTATTACAAAAAAAATCTCAGTATCATTCAACACGGTCATACGACCATGGGAAGTGGGTTAACCGATGAAGAAGTGGCAAGAAATCGACAACAAGAAAAAGCATCTAAAAAATTAATCAAAAAAGCAAAAAACGATTTATTGTACCATCGTAGTTTAATTGATTCCGGTAAGTACGCACCATGTTGTCTTGCGATGCCATTGGTTGTTTGACTAGATTGTGTTGTTCACCTTTGACCTTTTTTTTTGTTGATTGACCATTTTAAAAAGAGTCTGGTTTAGTAATGTCTGTCGCATTCGACGAAGTACAGAGACAACTGTTATTGGAAAAGATTGCTCATCATGATGCTATCATGCGAATCAATTTAACATTGCAAGCAAGCACATATAAAATCAATGAATTGAGAAGTTACCGTAAGTGGTTTGGTTTGAATGTCTGTATGATTTTTTGTTTTGTTTGTGGGTAGTTTCTTAATATTGTTGTTATTGGTATTATGTTGTTCCCTTTTTCAGGCCAACGAAAATTTAAAAAGAAAATTCAATATGTAAAAGAAATGCATGGTTCACTCGAAGCGGTGGATACCGAAGATGAAGCGGCGCATGCGATTGTGCCACCTTGTTTGATCATTGCACCTGAAGTCTTTTGGCCCCAAGATTTAAATGCGAAACATACTGAATCACCAACCAATACAATGATATTAAGGTGGCGTGATCCAGTCGATGAAAAGAGATTGATTGTAGGATATCGATTAGTCGTGTACAAAGGTGTGCGTGTCTCGGGTGAAAGCAATCTTAGCGCAGGAAGTAAAACAAAGGATCGAGAAGACAAAGAGGAAGTAAAAGAAGACGTTTCTATTGAAATTATTGACGAAACTCAAACAAAAGAGCAAGGTGGTCAAGGTTTTGTTTATGATAAATACTCAAGTCGAGCTCAAATTTTTTTCGACGATGAAAATTTGGTCCACGAACACGACAGTGATAAAAACAACCACTCAGCAGAAATGATTGGATCAGGAAAGTTAGACGGAGGTGGTGGTTTGTTAGATGTTGCATCGGGTGATGTGTATAACTTTTTGAAAGTCCAACATTTAGAACCAAATCGGGACTACAAATTTTCTGTTTCAACCTTTTCTTCCTTAAAATTGCAACAAATGAAACAAAAACACGGCCCAACAACAAAAACAAACAAACAAACAAAAAAAGCCAAAAAGAAATTAGTTGCATTCAGATTAGCAGACTCGTATGAGATTTCGAGACCATCACCCATGACAATCTCCAAATGTAAGTGTTTGCTAAACTACTGAATCAAGAAGGGTGTTCCGACAAAAATATTAACCATTAATTCAATTGTCCTGTGTTTTCCCTCGTTCCTCCCTCAACCCATCGATAGGTACATGTGTTGATTACCCAGAAGAAATTGAAGCACCCTCAATTGAACAATTTTATGAAACAAATTCGGATTTGGACGATGGAATTTTTTTAAGATGGACTCGTCCACAAGAATATGGATTGGACATATCCGGATATCGAGTTGAATACAAGAAGTTAAGTTCGATTGACATGCGCAAAAGAAAGAAAGACAAGAAAATCCGAAAATCTATCACCTCCACTACGACTGGCAATTCGGATTCTATCATCCATGGTGCGGGTACAAAGGTCGATGGCAGTGTAACAATCACTGCCAAGATACACGTAGAAAGCGATGACCAAGCACAAATCAATCTGGTAATGATCAATCGCTTTATTGATTCTGTTGTTTTGACCTTTTGCTTGCAGTACTGTGAATCAGTCATCAACGGTGTTACCTGTAACAGTGTTAACATTGTTAACGTTGTCTTCTTTTTTTGTTTATTTTTTTGTAATGCAGGAAAAAGAATTTATAGAGAATGAAACCGCCTTTGGTGGGGACGTTGCTGGATTGTGGGAAACTCTACAAACTGTACCACAAGATTTGTCAGCCAATCATTTCAGCATTAAAATTAGAATTGGCGCCTCTGAACAAGTACCATTGCACCCAGGTCGTAAATATAAATTTCGTGTTTCTTCTTATGCTAGAAGTGAAAGTGATAAATCCTTTTTATTTTTTGTGTTTGGCAAACCGACCAAAGAATTTTCAGCGAAAGAAGCTGTTCGAAGCAAAACGAGATCCAATAGTGAAACCAGTAAAAGTTCCAAAAAAACGGATCAAATGAAACGTAAACAAGAAGTGGGCAAAATTAACAAAGAAATGATCAAAACAATGACGTTCAAAAAGAAAAAGAAAAAGAAAAACAAAAGGAAAGACGATGGTGGCGGAGACAGTGGGAGCAAAAGTGGGGCCAGTGCATCAAAGAGTGCAACGACAAATCCAACTGAGACTAAAACTAGTCATGCATCACATGGCAGAAAGAAGACAGCAAGGTTTAGCCTTTTTGGCAAGGGCAAACCGAAAAAGGAAAAGTTGAACGGGAAACCAACCAAGACTAAACAATTGGGAAAAACACTATCGAGAAGCAGCATGATAGAAATGCCAACACGGAATGAGTCGAATTTAATAACGAAACCGCTTGTTGCTTCAAAAGAGATCGATGCAAGTGATGATGGTGGGGTTGCTCCAAGTGCCAAAACACCCAATGTTTGTGTACCGATTGGTTTTGTTGACGACGACAGAGCTTCAAAAGACGACACAAGGATTGCTGATGAGGGCAAAGAGGAGGGAACAAAAGTAGAATCTAAAGAAGAGGCAACAGTGCAATCAAAAAAAGGCTCCAAGAAACCTTCCAGTCGTTTTAGCATGTTGGCAAGGCAAGCGGTCAACAAGGATGAATGATCAAAGTAAAGCGTGTCTTGTACGAAGGTGGGTGTGTACATGTACACGAATCGTACACACATATGTGCGTGAAATGTGCGTCAAGATGTGCGTGTGTACATCACAGCTGTGAATGTAGAAGGAAAAAATTACATACATGTGTAATTATTAATTAATCAAACTTTCATTCTTTAAAAAAAAAATTACAACACTGTATGTACATGACATACATATGTATATGTACCTGTACACCCTGTGTACATAAATATGATAAATATATAAAAATTAAATACCTGTATACATGCTGTGGTATATCTCCTCATCTACATGTGGCTGTTGTACATGTAAGGTCTACGAAGGCAGCCACATGTAGATAGATAGGGGTCCCATAGATGAGATATACCTACCCGGGTACTGTACATGTCATGTATTACTTTGAATAATACATACATACATATTGAGTGCTAGACAATCAAATAATCCCATCCTGTTCCAATTGTTCCAATTGCTTCCTCGTAAAACCCAACAAATTTTCCAACACCTCCACGTTGTCCTGCCCCAACTCAGGACCAGCAAAATTTGTTCGACCGGGCGTATCGACAAGTTTTGGTACCATTGCCGGAATTTTTAATGTCTTCGTAGAACCAACATCCACTTCTTCAAACATTTGTCTTGCTTGAAAATGTGGATCCTCCATGATTTCTTTTATAGAATTGATGGGTCCATTAGGCACACCCGCCTCATCCAAGGCGTTCAATACCTTTGTCGAAGACATGCTTCTGGTCCATTGCGTGATGGCCTTGTCGACTTCTTCTTGGTGGTCAACTCGACCAGCATTATTCATCAATCGAATGTCATTTCCTAAATCGTCACGTTTCATAGCAGTGCACAAACGTTTGAAAATTGAGTCACCATTGCCACCAATGACAACATATTTATTGTCCATACATTCATACGTGTTTGTGGGTACAATACCAGTCACGGTTGTACCACTCGGCTCACGTACTACACCAGCACCATCAAATTCAGGCACTACACCTTCCAGCATCCCAAAAACACTTTCATAGATCGAAACATCCACCACTTGACCTTTGCCTTGATTCACGTTCTTTGCTTGCAAGGCCACCAAAGTACCAATGACGGCGTTCATGGCGGCCAACGTATCACCCATCGATAAATTGGGTCGGACCGGTGCTTCGTTTGGATAGCCATTGACATATCGAAACCCACCATAACCTTCGCACGCAGATGCAAAACCAGGTAAATCTTTTTTGGGTCCAGTCTGGCCATAACCCGACACTCGTGTGTAAATTAAACCAGGATGGCTGTGAGAAAATCTCTTGGGGTCCAATTGCCATTTCTCCATCGTACCAGGCCTAAAATTCTCCAATACAATGTCTGATTTAGAAATCAAGGAGTGTACAATGTCTCTTCCTTGTTGTTCTTTTAAATTGACAGTGATGCATTTCTTGTTTCTTGCCATGGACCGCCACCAGTACGAAGTGCCCTTCGAATCCAATGTTCGCCAATTTCGAAGGGCATCCCCGTGGATGGGCGGTTCAACTTTGATGACTTCCGCCCCAAAGTAACCCAAGATGCAACCAGCGAAGGGTCCAGCAATGAGTTGACCCATTTCAAGGACACGCAATCCAGCCAGTGGAAGAGGAGTGGCAGATGCCGTAGAGAAGGCTCGTGACATCGTATGTATGTTTGGAAAGATTTGATGTGCCTATAATTGGCTCTATGCAGTTGAGAAGGCTCTTGACATTAACGTCGCAATCGTGTTTGAAGAGTTTAGTTTAGTTTAGCGTTATCCTACAGTCGTTCGATCCCGGTTCGATCCTGTTGGTTTTAGTTTATAGTTTAGTTTGCGTTATCCTATCCTACAGTCGTTGATCCATTGCGTTGATCCAGTGGTTGATCCCGGTTTAGGTTCTAGTCGACCCTGTTGGTTCGATTTAGGGCCCGATGTCCGCCATTTCGAATTTTGAGGCCCCCAATACCTGAAACACGAGCTTCACCACACCCGGCCGCGCCTTTCCATTTCCTTTCCTACCCCTTATAGAAGGCATGTCGTTCATGCCACAGGAAAGTGGGGATTGGAACAACCTGATTAAGCCACAAACACCCGACAATGAATTGCAAGCTGCACTGCGCAACTATCTTAGAAGAGGTTTGACGCCCATCACGACCACCACCACCACAGCATCTGTCCCAGAGTGGAAAGATATCTCACACCCTTCGTGGGCAGGGACACCCACCTACGTATCGTCCTCCACGCAACCAATCTCTGTCGAAAAAATGGCCCGGCGGTATCGACCTCGAGCGCGTCCTGTTCCTGCTGCAGCAACTTGCATGGCCGTCAGTCGAGGCGGTGATTTTATAGCCGTCGCTTACTCTCTCTCCAAAATGGTGGTAAACATTGTTGGTCCAGCCAACAAACGTCACACACAAGAACAACCACAAAACGCTTGGAAACTGTTGTTGGTTGCCGTATTCGACATTCGTGCTCATAATATACCGGTACGTTGGTTGGTTGGTGGAGATGTTGACGATACGACCGGTGAACCTTGTGAATTTGAACTCAATCAAATGCCAATGATCAAACATTTGTCTTGGTCTTCGGATGGCAGTGTGTTGTACGGTGGGACAAACACCGGCACCTTGTACGGGTGGAACGTGGTGGCAGGCAAGTTGGACACATTTCATCGTTTTTTAGACGATGATCGTTTGCAATGGAAAGACACACCACAATGGGTATCCATTCAAGATATCGCAACACATCCCAAAGATTCCACCAAAACATTGATCTCTGTGCGGTCCAATTTCAAGAAATCAAAAATATTTGAATGTTCTGTTGTAAAACATGGCACCAACGCTGGCCAAAGTTCTGGTCCTGTTAATTTCAACAATGGTACTTGGTCACGTGTGCAAGTGGGTCAAATGTATGGTACATCTGGGCAGTACGGCATGTGCGGTGTATATTCACCAAATGGCAATCGTGTTATTATAATGACATCGTCCAATATACAACTTCATAATGCTGAGTGTGGTAGTGGTAATGGTAGTGGTAGTGGTAGTGGTAGTGGTAGTAGCAGCAGTAACAGCAGTGACACCACCACCACCGGCACCACCACCGGCACCACCACCGGCACCACCACCGGCACCACCGGCACCACCACCACCACCACCACCGCCAACACCAGCATCTCACCGAGTTCAACATTAATCTTGGAACACTCAACAACAAAAATGGGACTACGTCCTGGATTTCTTCAAATCTTACAAACATCCCCCTCCTCCACTTCTTCCACTTCCTCCTTTCAAGTACTTGTTGCCAAGAGTGGTGCGTTACAAATCATCGATGGAACCACTTTTGCAAAAATTGGTCCAATGATGTACGATACTGTTGGTCGTTCTAATTTTGATGCAGCTGCTTCAAGTCATAATGGTAAAACAATTATTGGCAGCACCGGCGAAAAGGGAAATACAATACATGTGTGGAAGAAAAGAAATCAAATTTTTGGTGGTGGGTATACCATTGTGGCAGGGCCGACTCAAACGGGAAGCATTTCAGACATTATTTGGCACCCACGGTGTGTTTTTGTGTTGACGGATCGCAAAAACCTTTATTACAATCGATTGCAATATGATGGACAACAAGACCAAGACGACCAAGAACACAAAAACATGTTTGTGCCTTATTCAGGACCCATGTTTCCACCTGGTTTTATTGTCATTGATCACAACGAAGAATACCATGAACCAGAAGATGAGTTCGAGACATCGGTCTCTTTGGTACACGCCGATCGGCAAAAATCATCGTCGCCACGCAAACAGATCAAGGAACAAGCACCACCCCAACTTGAGCAAGTAGACAGCAATGGTAGTGGCATTCTCAGTAGTGGTAACAGTGAACTAGTTGCCGAACAACAAGAACACAATAGACCGAAGAAAGAAAGCAAAAGAAGTATGACGGTTACTTCAACAACCACAAAAAACGAAACAGATGAACCCTACGTTGATGTTTGGAGCCATTCAAAAAGGACCACTACCACCACCACCACCACCACCAATAGAACAAATAGAACAAATGACACGTACAATGTCAAACCCGGGTCGTTTTATTTTCAAATGACCGAAGAAGAAGATCGACAATGGAAAGCTTTGGACGAAAAACGAAAAGAAGCGGAAGCAACTTGGGTACCCATGGGTTTTTCAAGAAGTACCTTTGTGGCAATAGATGTTCCCGAGAGCGGTGCTGAAGTCGCTGTTGAAGTCGCTGCTACAAACAAAAAAGGTCAAACTGTTCCTTCTTCTTCTTCGTCCTCTTCGTCCTCTTCGTCCTCCTCCTCCTCCTCTTCCTCTTCGTCTTCGTCTTCCTCTACTACTTCATCTGCTTCAGCACCATCTTTGTTGTCCTTGCCATTATCTTTGGCACCACCACATCAACCACCGTTTGACAATGTTACTCAAAGTGACTTTGATTTATTTGCAAAATGGTTGATGGCCCAACAAAATGCTTTGTACAATTGTGAAAGATTGTACTACAATTTACAATATATAGATCGAATAATAGCCGAAAATCAAGATGGTTCAAGAGGCCATTGTTTAGTTTCAAAACATGTGACGAAAGCACAAATGACAAAACTTATGCCAATTGAAGAATTGAAAAGAAAACAAACTGAAGTATATGAACGCGAGTACAACAAAGTACGCATCAAACATGAACAGAAAGTACAATTGTATCAGAAAAAAATGATAGAATACGAAAAACAAGTACAGCAAAGAAAAGATTACTTGAAACAACAACACCACCAACAACAGCAGCAACAACAACTCTCCACTGACGAGACGGGCAATTGCAATGGCATGAAAGGCCTTGTCAAACCCACAGCACCAAAGGCGTTGCCCTTACTGGCTACAATACTGGACTCAAAAGACTATTTAACTCGAGTGAGACTGATGAACAAAATTCCATTGAATCTTTCGACCATGGAAATACATTCTTTGTACGGCCGTTCTTTAAAATACACCAAAAATGTCCATCAAGTCTCCAATTTCGTTCTTCACGAAACAAAAATGGAAAGAGACAAACGAAGCGTAGTCAACGGTGACAGACGTGGCCCGGATTATTCTTCAAACACTCAAATGGACCGCCAATTTTGGTATGCTCCTGCTCTTTTGGAAGATCGAAAGGAACAACAAAAACGAATGAATCTAACTCAAAAGAAATACAACACTATTCCACAACAACAACAACAACAACAACAGCAGCAGCAGCCGCACCATCAACAGCAGTACCAACAACAATACCTGCAGCAGCAGTACCAACAACAATACCTGCAGAAGCAGTACCAACAACAGCAGTACCAACAACAGCAGCAGTACCAACAACAGCAACAACTGGCGATGTCGTACCATAATCAAACCGATTTTTATCCTTTTCAACAGCAACAACAACAGTACCCACAATACCAACAGTACCAACAGTATCAACAACAACCAAACGAAGAAAAAATCAAGAAAAAACGAAAACGAAAGCCAAAACGTGTTCAATGTTTGCAATGCGATGGGTGTGTGCGTGCACGTGACTTAAAATTTCGATGTGAAAAATGTGCCCAATGTACCAACGTGAATTCCAAAAAACCTTGCGCCATGCGTCAATGCACGAATTTAATGGAACGAGAAGAACGGAACAGACGCGATGGTATTGTTGTGGATGAAGCGTATGAAAAGAGAAAAAAACAGAAATTGCAAAAGAAAAAAAACGACCAACATGGTGAGGACAGTAGTAGTAGTAGTAGTGGTAGTGGTAGTGGTAGTAGTAGTAGTAGCGGCGGCGGCACCACCGCCACCGTCACCACCACCGACAGCAGCAACAGCAAAAACAACAGCAGCAGCAGTAGCAACAGCAGCAACAGCAACGATATTACTGCCACATTTGCGGCAGAAGAAGAAGTAGCTACCAGAACAACCAACGCGGGTAAGAAAACGAGTGCTTTGCCGTCCAATGACACACCAATACCAACAGCAACATCGAAACAAACAACAAATTTTCTCATGAGTGATCCTGGCCATTGGTTTGATGCAAATACAAGTACAAAAAAGGCACAATTGGAGAATGTGCAGGGCCAATTGCAACGTCAACTTCAACAACAGCAGCAGCAATTAATACAATTGCAACAGTCTTCATCACAAGAACAACCAGAACAACCAGAACAACCAGAACAACCAGAACAACCAGAACAACCAGTCCAACCAGTCCAACCAGACCAACCAGTCCAACCAGAACAACCAGAACAACCAGAACAACCAGGACAACAAAATCAACAACAAACTATTCAACAACAAAAACAACAACAAAAACAGCCAAGTTTTTTCCGTGCTGTTGGGTTTGAAATGATGGCAATGTATCAAGTGCACAACAAGCAAAAGGTAGAGTTTATACCTCAGTTGATACACGAATGGTGTGGGAAAGAACGGGAATTGATTGAAGCAGTACGACAAAAATATTGTCACTACGCTGGTCAAAATAACAATGGTATTTGTATTGATTGCGGGGCGCATTCGACCAATGGGTATGGCAAATTGAACAAGATAAATAATGAAACAGATGTTTCAATAGGTACCACCAACAAATGAACAAGTGAACGGTGAGTGTGTGTTGTGGTGTAGGTGTACACCTAGACCTGCAGACTTTTTATACATGACCCATGTGTGTGTATATATTATTATATACATGACATGAATGTGTGCACATGTACTGTGAGCTCATGTACCACCCGGTACCCGGTACTGTACAGTACCCGTACAGAATTTCATTTTGAATTTCTCAAAGCCCTATTGTGTATTTTAAAATTTATCTTTGTTATTTTATTTTAAAATATATATTATATATATCTTTATTTGATCTCAAACATGAATAAAATCGTCTCAAAGTGATGTGATGTACTGTTATATCATTTATACCACCGGTACTAGTACCATTATTGGTAGAAATTTGGATATAAGGTCCAATGATCAATTTAGGCTTTGATTGGAGCAAATCCGAGACGTTGTTTACCAAAATCAAAGACGGTGTAATATTTACGCATGAAGACATCACCCATGATCCACAAGGGTCCACGCGGGGCGGGGACGTCAATGCCGGTCATACCAAACAAACAGATGGATTGCACTTTAAGAACGTAATCAGCACCGGACAGGGTAAATTTAGCACCGCCCATCGTGATTTCAAGATCGGGAAGAGTAGGAACGAGAGAGCAATCAATGGTGTATTCACCGTTAAGAAATGGTTTGGCACCAACGGCCAGAGCAATGGCTTTGACATCGGCGGAGGGGCCAGCAAGAATACTGGTACCCGTATCAAGAATGACAGCAGTGGCAGAAGTCATACGTGTGCCGTTCATGACCAAAGCATCCAATTTGGTTTCCCAGTAAGATTCTTGAGTCAATGGCACATAAGTCAACTCACCCGTGTAGTGGTTGGAATCAATGCCACCAAGGGTCATTTCACCATCCGTGCCAGAGGTACCCGACAAGTAAAAACCAAAGACGGAATCAGAGACGGCTTTTTGATCAATCATGTTGTGAAAGACAGTGGTCAAGTTTGACACCGAAATGGAATCAAAACCCAAACCGAGAATACCATCAAATTTACCAACGGCAAAAGCAGTGCCCAAACCTTTGACCACATCAACCATGGCAAAACCTTGAGATTTGGCGGCGATGCCACCGACACTCACCGTGTCTTCACCCAAGACACCGGAAACGGGACCACTGCCGTACATAATTTTAAAGACACGACCGTCGGCTTTGTACGTGGACGATTTGGAAGAATCGTATTTGTGTTTCAACAAGCAATCAAGTTTGTTGGTGCAGTTTTTGTTGGGGACCCACAAATTGGAGGATCCAGTGTCAAAAATGACGTTGAAGTCTTGGCCACCAAGTGTAATGGGGCCGTAGTATTGAGCGTCTTGGTAGTTGTGTATTGCCACAGGGGCAGAAGCTGCGTCCAGAGCGTATTTTTGCCCACGTTCGGCCGGGGTGGCAAGGTTGTTCATGAGACGTTGCTCGGGTCCCATGTTGGGCATTTTGTTGAGAGGAATGCGGATGAAGTCGGCGGTAGCGGCGGCGACGACCGTCAAGGCAGTGACAAGGCGTAGCATGATGTGAATAGGTAATTGATAAACGATTGGCTGGACGAGGATACGAGATCTGAAGACTTCTCGAGCCTGGCCCCCTCTGTTCATTGAGAAACCGATTGGCTCGTTCAGCAATCAACGTAATTATACCTCGCCCGACTGGTTCTTCGTATATATCACCTGATTTGGTACTTGAGACGCTTCGTTTTTTTTTCCTTTGAAACTCCAGCACAATCACAAAACCATGTTCCTGTTCGTGGTGCTTGCCAGCGCCATTCTTTTCACCACCGACGCCACCCACGAAACCGGAACATCCGGCGGTGTCAATTTCAATTACTTGACGGGCATGCCGACGGCCTTGGCCAAACCTCCCGAACCGGGTACTTCTCTCCCCGATTATGAAAATTCAGGGGCTACTCCCCAATACCCCATGTACTTTGATGCGGCCGCATCGGTGGATTACATCAAACAAATAGAAAAAGGTGCTTTGATCCGAGCAAAGGAATTGATTGATACCGATACCTACACTTCGCTGAACGACATGCAATGGGAATTGGCACAAGAAGCCACGAAGGGGGCCTCGAATTACGGGCATTTGGCGGATGCCTACTCGCATTTGTTTTTGTGGCCGCAACGTTTTGAACCTGGGTGGGCAGGGAGCGAAGGGATTCTTGCGGCACGCATCGATGTGCCTCACAAATGGGCGTACCCCAGTACATGCCCCAACCCGGGGGTGGAAGATTTGTTGCCACCCTCGCCGTACAAACAATTGCCTTACGAACAAGGTCGTTGTGACATCTTTTTGCCGCAAGGTACAAGCACGCTGTTTCTTGTGTTGCCGTGCATTGTTTGTTGGCAACCGTTTTGGTACGAATCGTTGACTGACCGTTGTTGTAAATTGCTTTTTTTTTGGTCTTTCTGCACCACAGTTGTGCAATTTGTGTCTGGGGACGATGTCTTTTTTCCAAGTACAGGCAATGTGAGAAGATAGATCGTTCAAGGGAATTTGGTGGGTTGATAAGGGGCACACCCCAACAATAGATAGACATTGCGCCTGAAAAGATTTCAAATCAATCCACCCCAAAATATTTTTTGCATGTGTGTGGTACACCACTACCTGTCGGACTACACTACCTGACTACCGGGTACACCACAGAAGATCACAGAACACGATTGCCCACCTCCACATGCACGACATGCTTACTTGTTGCATTTTAATTTAATTTATGTTTCTTCAAAAGACTACGAGGATACACATACATGCACCTTGATTGTACTTTTCTCAAGTACTTTTCTTCAAGTTTTACTGCTGCCACCACAACACTGCCACCTTGGCCACTTCGGCAACCACAACACTGCCACCTTGGCCACTTCGGC
>Ga0115007_10001481_pt1 | contig 15119 bp, 13 predicted proteins | sample ArcOceMetagenome_2_FD_87166 | JGI IMG/M metagenome (GOLD analysis project Ga0115007, IMG submission 87166) | Marine eukaryotic phytoplankton communities from Arctic Ocean - Arctic Ocean ARC135M Metagenome | ecosystem: Environmental > Aquatic > Marine > Oceanic | place: Arctic Ocean | collected... | reverse complement strand
TTACTCATAGTATTCTCTTAAGTATTTAATTCGGCTTGACTAAGCAAGCACTCAGCACGCGATAACTGGCAGGCAATCCTGCTTCTTGGCGGAAGGATTCCATGGCCTGCATGAACTGCTTCACTGCTCGCGGTGAGGTTAACCCTTTAGCACGGCCATCCGTTATATTGTGTGCACCAATGCGTTTAAGTGAGTCCGTTAAGCTTCGTACATCGCTATGAAAATCATAAAGTGTCGATATATGTAATTGCTCCACAACAAGCGGACTTATCTTAATCATATTCTTTAAATCTTGCTCATCATCAAACTGATTCACGTGCTGATGCTGATCCACTTGCGACCACGCCTGCTTTAATTCCAATAGCGTGCCATCGGCAAGCGTACTTAATACAAGATGGCCACCTGGTTTTAAACATTTATAAGCTTGTGTCAGTACTTGCGAAAAGTCATCACACCACTGTACCGCTAAATTTGAAAAAATGAGATCAAACTGATCTTCAGGAAAAGGTAGGTTTTCAGCATCTGCTACGGCGTATTGAAACTCAGGGTGTTGTTGCTGAGCAAACGCCAGCATACCAGGGGCAATGTCTGCACCCAATATTGATGCTTGAGGATATTGTTGACTGAGTAAAGGTAAACAATAACCGGTTCCGCAACCTAAATCTAAGATGTTTTGCTTTCTTTCATTAGGGCTCATGTCTATTAACGATTTTGCTAGCTCATGCTGAAAGCGAGCAAACTGGTCATACTCTTTAGCCGCATTACTAAAGCTTTTAGCCACGGCCTGTTTGGCGATCACGTCATGCATCAGGCAAACCCTGCATAAAGGTCAAAATACCATTGGCCACCAATTGTGGTTGAGTAACTAAGCAAGCATGACTGGCATTGGGCACAAAACTGGTTAAATGTTTTTCATTCAATTTATTAAGTGTTTGGCTCGCCTTATAAGGTACGATGGCATCATCGGTTGCCAGCATATGTAAACAAGGCTGCTGAATAATTTTTAAAGCCACCTGATTATCAATTAAAGCCAATAACTCTAAGGAGGCCTTTAAGGTCTGTGAATTCGGTGCCGGTACTTGAGTATTTTGCTGTAACCATTTTAATGACTGCAACATATCTTGCTTCTCACCCACCACCGTTAACGCGGCAAATCGTCTCAACGTCACACGCACGTCATCAATGCTATCCATAAAACCATCAAATAGCGGAGCCGGTACACCTTGCTTAAACTTTTTACTGGCCAAGAATTTAGCATTACTGCAAAGCGTCATGACTTTCTCTATGCGCTTAGGCGAATCGAGTGCGGCTTGAACGGCTAGCATTCCACCTAAAGACCAACCCAACCAGCTACTGTTTTCAGGCGCAACCGCCAGTAGCTCGCTCACCAGTTTATCAAGCTGATAGTCGCCATCTTCATAGGGACTATCACCAAATCCTGGCAAGTCCACCGCTACAAAATGAAAATGCTCCGTGAATAAATCAGCAAGGGATTTAAAAACTTGTGCATTACTGGCCCAACCGTGAATACAAAAAATAGTTGGTAAGGCGTTATCACCCCATTGGTGTACTGCTAATGCCATCTTATTTAGACTCCATGGTGGATGATAATGCGCCTAACGCATTTAAAAGCTGCTCAACGTGTTCATGTGTATGGGAAGCGGATAATGTAATGCGTAAACGGGCGCTACCAGCAGGTACGGTTGGCGGGCGAATCGCGGTGACCATAATGCCTTTCTCTCGTAATTGCTCACTCATCCTTAATGCTAACTTTGCATCACCTACTAACACAGGTTGAATGGCGGTATCAGAAGGCATCAGGTTCAAACCTAACTGGGCTGCGCCGGTTTTGAAACCGCGTATCAAGGATTGTAAGTGTTCACGGCGCGAAGACTGTTCTTTTACGATCTCGATACTCGCTAGTGTCGCTGCGGCAATGGCCGCGGGCATGGCGGTGGTATAAATATAAGGGCGCGCAAAGTTTGTTAAGTATTCTATGAGCTCTTTACTGCCCGCTACAAATGCGCCAGCGGTTCCCATACCTTTGCCTAAAGTCCCCATTAACACCTGCACCTCCTCTTGGGTTTGCCCTTGGGCTTCACAAGTGCCGGCACCTGTGTCACCTAACACACCCAATCCATGAGCGTCGTCTACCATCAGCCAAGCATCATTTTGTTTGGCCGTGGATGCTAACCTGGTTAAATCCACTGCGTCGCCATCCATCGAAAAAACACCGTCGGTCACAATGAGTTTTCGGCGAGCATCCGTGCGCTGCAATCGCCCATTAAGATTTGTAATATCATTATGTAAGTAACGCTGAAAACGCGCACCGCTTAATAAGCCTGCATCTAACAATGAGGCGTGATTCCATTTATCTTCAAATACCGCATCTTGTTTATTTAATAACGCCGTGATGACACCAAGATTTGCCATATAACCGGTACTAAATAATAATGCTGAATCACGTCCGGTAAATTCTGCTAAAGCTTCTTCTAATGCTTGATGGTAATAACTATGGCCATTGACTAAATGGGCAGCGCCACTGCCCACTCCGAATTCATTAGCGGCCTGTTGAAACGCCGTAATTAATGTTGGGTGATTGGCTAGGCCGAGGTAGTCATTAGAGCAAAAGGTTAAGTACTCAATACCGTCTATGCGCATCACAGGCCCTTGCGGACTCTGTGCTAAACGAGTGGCACGATACAAGTTTTCTTCGCGGCGCTGATTTAAGTCTTGCGATAAATCAAAAGGCATAATGAAATTTTGATGAACGCAGAATAAAAGTCAGAGTGTTCTGGCTTTTATTCCCATGCTCATGAACCTTATACAGTGGCGTCGTAGAAAGGCTGAGCCGTGTCGTTTTTCTCAATCTGCTTACTAAGCGCATCCGCTTGAGCTTTGTCATCGCGATCAACAATGGCTTGCTCTGGACGTAAACCTAAACGCTTGAACAGCTTCATATCTTCGTGGGCTTCTGGGTTAGGCGTAGTTAATAAACACTCACCATAGAAGATAGAGTTAGCACCGGCCATGAAACACATGGCTTGCATCTCATCACTCATTTCTTCACGGCCAGCACTTAAGCGCACATGAGATTTTGGCATCAAAATACGGGCAATGGCGATGCAGCGCACAAATTCAAAGGGATCTAAGTTATCCACATCCTCCAGCGGCGTACCTTTTACTTTTACTAACATATTGATAGGCACACTTTCTGGCTGAACCGGTAAGTTCGCTAGCTGGGTTAATAAACCGATGCGGTCGTTTTGATTTTCACCCATGCCAATAATGCCGCCCGAGCAAATTTTCATGCCGCTATCACGCACATGTTGCAGGGTGTCTAGGCGGTCGCCATAGGTACGGGTTGTGATGATCTTGTCGTAAAACTCTGGGCTGGTATCTAGGTTGTGGTTGTAATAATCCAAGCCGGCTTGGGCTAGTTCATCCGCTTGAGATTCATCCAGCATGCCAAGGGTCATGCAGGTTTCTAATCCTAACTCTTTCACGCCTTTAACCATTTCAAGCACGTAAGGCATGTCGCGTTTATTGGGGTTTTTCCATGCAGCCCCCATACAGAAGCGACTTGAACCTTTGGCTTTGGCTTCAGCGGCTTTTTTTAGTACCGCTTCGACTTCCATCAAGCGTTGTTTTTCTAAGCCTGTGTTGTAATGGGCTGATTGCGGGCAATATTTGCAATCTTCTGGGCATGAACCGGTTTTAATAGAAAGCAGGGTACTCACTTGCACTTCATTTGGGTCAAAGTGCTGGCGATGGACCACCTGAGCCTGAAACAGTAAATCGTTAAACGGCAGATCAAACAACGCCTGAACGTCTTCGCGGGCCCAGTCGTGACGAATATCTTGTGTTTGTGTTGCGCTCATAATACTTCCTTACCAGATCTTATAGGCTGTGCTGGTTTTATTTATTCTCAAATGGCAGGCTTATGGCTGACCAAGTAGGATGAAATCGTGATCAGTATATTAGCCGCTTATTTACGACAGTCAACCACTGCTATTTTAGCGGTTTACAGCAGCTTATTTATTAGGCAATGTATTTTCTGCCTTTATCCTAGCAACCGTAATATCTGCTCCCCTTGCTTAGCCGCTTTGCCCCGCCTTGGGCAGCATTGCCCCCAATGTGCCGAACCCAATCACCATGGCCATATATGCGGTGAATGCTTGAAAAAACCACCTGCCTTTGACCGGGCTATCTGTCCCTTTTTATTTCAAGGGCCCACTGCAGGTCTGATTCAAAAACTCAAGCGAAAGAGTAAGGTGCTGGGCCTTGAGTGCCTTCAATCAAACCTAAGTGAGCACTTACAATCTTTTGAGTTTGATGCCGTTGTGCCTGTCCCATATCACTGGAAAAAGCTAATTTGGCGCGGCCATGACCCCACAGGTCAGCTGGCTTCAAGTTTAAGCAAAGCCATCAATACACCTTTGCTGACTGGACTTACGCGGATAAAAGCCACCCGAAGTCAGCAAAACTTAGATAAGAGCCAACGACAATCCAATGTTCGACGAGCATTTCGCTGCAGCCCACGCTTTACCCAACAGATTAAAGGGAAGAACATCCTTTTGGTCGACGACGTGCTAACAACCGGTTCCACTTGCCACGCCTGTGCCTTGTTACTAAAAAAGCATGGTGCGAAAAGCGTGACCCTTGCCTGCTTAGCTCGCACTCCCCTTGAGCATCAATAACTTCCCTCGCAAGCCATTCAATTAGCCAGTAAACTGCGCACACTTACTCTAGACGACCGAGTTTATGTCACAGCCTTTGCCTCACCCATACGAACAACTCACACCCGATACTGTGCTTAATGCCATCGATGCCATTGTGGCACCTTTAGGCTGGCTCACCAGTGGGCACCAGTTAGCATTAAATAGTTATGAAAACCGCGTATATCAAATTGGTATTGAAGAGCAAAAAGACATCGTGGCGAAGTTTTATCGCCCAGGTCGCTGGAGCCGAGCCACCATATTACAAGAGCATGAATTCAGCTTGTTCGCTCAAGAAGACGAGCTTCCCGTGATTGCACCCATGGTTATCGAGAATGAGAGCCTGTTTGAGTACCAAGGCTTTTATGTTGCGATATTCCCTAAACAAGGTGGGCACAGCGGGCACATTGAAAACCTAGCTGACTTTGAGCAAATGGGCCGTTTAGTCGCGCGCCTTCATCAAACTGCAAATGCCGTTGAATGCGACCAGCGAGGTGATATGACACCGCAACGCTTTGCTCGCGATAGCCGCCAGTTTATTTTAGATAATGGCTTCATTGACGACAGCTTACTGCCTGCTTATGAAAGCTTAAGCTTGGATATTTGCAATATGCTCGATGAGCGCTGGCACAATCCTAAAATGCAATTGGTACATGGCGACTTACACGCTAGCAACTTAATTTGGCAACACGATCAGCCTTACATGCTTGATCTAGATGACTGTATACGGGCGCCTCGCATTCAAGATATGTGGATGCTGCTGAACGGCGACCGCGATCAAATGCAGGCTCAGCTTGCGGCCATGGCACGGGGCTATGAGATGTTTTTGCCATTCCCCGCTGACCAAATCCCCCTAATTGAAGTGTTGCGCACCATGCGCCTGATGCATTACAGCGCATGGCTGGCAAAACGCTGGGATGATCCCGCCTTTAAGATGGCCTTCCCTTGGTTTAACACACCCAGATATTGGTCAGAGGAAATACTCACCCTACGTGAGCAGTTTTCAGCACTACAAGAGCATCCTCTGCAACTGATCGGATAACGATTTGTTCACGTAAACCTCTTGCACAACGGTGCCGCGCCGTTAAACTGCGGCCTGAATTCACATTAAGGACATTTTATGAAACTGTTTGTATCTGCATTAGCCGTCGTTAGCATGTGTTTTGGCTACTGTGCATCCGCGCAAGAAACGGCTTCACAGCCGACTAAAATCGATATCGAAAAACTTTACCTAGGTGCCGGCATCAGCCATAACCGAATCGATAGTTTCAGCGGCACAGATGGCAAAGCCAGTGGCTTTCAACTGTTTGCTGGCTACGACTATGGCCAGCGCAGCGGCATTGATTTAGCGGCCGAGGCGGGATTCATTCAAAGCGGTGAATTTTACGATGGCTCAAGCGAAGACGCCGACGGCATCTGGGCTGCCGGTGTCGCCAGCAAAGACTTACCTGAAATTAACAATAAGCTAGCCGCTATTGCTCGCTTGGGTTATGGCCTAGGCGGCGATGATGGCTTATTCATGGGCCTGGGGGCGCAATATCGCCTAAATACACAAGCATTAATGCGCCTTGAGTATGTGAATAAAGACTTATCTCAATCTTACCAGCTCAACGCTGTATTCCAGTTCTAGCATCGTTTCTGGGTGCCCACCTTAGGCACCCAGCCTTCCTTTGTGTTCATTGCCGATCCGGCTTATCTCAAGTAAATCCCTCCCTTATCGATCAATCTATTCCAAGCTTTAAATACCTGAAACACAGCCATCACTGGCTGAAACAAGCCATTTTCACTACAATAGCCTTATTAAAATTAAAGTGATGCCCAATGAGCCTATCCCTGCCAAGCCAGCTATTGCTGCAACAAGACCTGCCTAAAAATGCACTACTGATTAACCCGCCTCGTGATGACTTATCCCACGAATTAGACGAACCAAGCTGGCATGTGGCCAGTTTTAGTTATGCTGTGCAGCAGCACTATCAAAACATGGATTACACCTGTGTGGATATTTGCGCCCCTTTGGCACAAGAATATTCACACATCGTCATTTACCTACCCAAAGCCAAAGCCCGATTACAGTACGTATTGGATTTCGCCATGAGCGCCCTAACAGAAAACGGTGAAATTTGGTTTGTAGGTGAAAACAAAGGCGGCATTAAGAGCCTAGGTAAAAACCTTAAAGACGACTTTAACAGCATCGAAAAAATGGCCATGGGCAAACACAGCGCCATCGTTTGTGCACAAGGCCCACAGCGTCGTACCACATTTAATTTAAATGATTATTTTATTAGCCATGAAAATGATCATGATCTAACACTGAACTCATTACCGGGTGTCTTCAGCCAAGAAAAACTCGATAAAGGCACCCAGGTTTTATTAAAGTTTCTACCACGTAAAATTAAAGGGCGCATTTTAGATTTTGGTTGCGGCACAGGCACCATAGCCAGTTACATTAGCCAAAACCGTGAATACGAAGAAATCGAAATGATTGACGATGACTTCTTAGCGCTCAAAAGTGCGCAAGCCAATATTGAAGCCAACAAGATAGAATTCACAGAAGCCTTTGCCAGCGATGGCTTTAGCCAAATTGAAGGGCGTTACAACTGGATTGTTAGCAACCCGCCATTTCATCAAGGCATTAAAACCGACTACAACGTCACTGAGAATTTTCTAAGACAAGCCAAAGAATATTTGAAATTAAGTGGCAAGTTACTCATCGTTGCCAATGAATTTCTAAATTACGAAGTGATCTTACGAGAGCATTTCAAAGGGGTTACTACCGTTGCCAAAGAAAATGGCTTTAAAGTCATTCAATGCGAAGGGATCATGCGCAGCAAAACATAAGCCCTTAAAAATCAGATATAAAAAAACGGGAGCACATTATCGTGACTCCCGTTTTTTTGTGCATTGAATAATTACGCTTTACGCCTACCGATCAAAAGCACGAGCATCATTGCAAATAAGTAGTACATAGAAATAGCACCGCTGAGCTCTGCCCGTGGCCTAGGTTCTTCTTCCTCACTTGAGCTATCTTCACGTTCTTCTAGATTATCATTAGTAGTTTCTTCCACAGGATTAGCTTCTACTTCATCAGGCGAGATAACTTGAGCCTCTTCAGGGAGTACGTCAGAAGATGATACTAAAGACCTAACAAATACAGAATCATTATCAGCTGAGACAGTTAAAACAGTAAGCTCATTATCAGAGACAGAAACAAACATACTAGTATCATCCCGGGCCCTGAAAGAAGTTATATTTTCATTAAGGGCTAAGTAACTTGAGCTATGAGAATCGACTTTAAAAACACCCTCAATTCCATCTTTTTCAACAAAAACAACCCTATAATCCTTAGATACCTTTATATCTTTTACAATCGTATCTTCGGTGAAATAGTTTTGACTTATAATTGAATCCAAGGAAAAGTTTGGAACCCCTAAAGGAACAGGAGACAACCTCCAAATATAAACCTCTCCAGTATCCCTCAAATCAAAACAAAAAACATTACCTTCACTTTTATTACAACTAATAATAGTATTTATTTCCTTTAGGTAGGGGATGTTTTTATACTTCTTACCATAAACCAGCCACCTAAAAGACCACCCATTAATAGTGTTTACAGCTAAAATACTGCCATTATAAAGAGGGTGCAATTGATAACCATTTACACCATTAGCTTCATAAATATACCGATTATCTACTTTTTTCTCGAGCCAGTGAATTACTATATTATGCCGTATAGAAACACTAGTAATTCCGGCCTCTGTTTTCATGATTTCATCGTATCTATGTATAGATGCATCTGATATTTTTTTTATTTCAGGATTTATCTCCCATAACTCAGCCTTACTTTCGTCATAAGCTTTAGCATAAGTTTTTTTATCAATAGTATCTAAAACAATTATATTTCTAGAAGATAACTCACGAGACCAATCAATATCACTTGGTTCATCGAGCATGACTGATAAATTACCTGAAGCATGAGACTCTACATAACCACTATTTAACTCTTTAAATATTATAACTTTTTTCACATCTAATACATTTGTTTCAAGTGTTAAATCTCTAGGTGACTCCATGCACAGACTATCCCAGCTTCTGATAATCTTACGGTTAATATCATCATACATACTCCAGTACCCCTCGTAGTGAGATGTAAAATTCCAATTACTGGACCCTAAAAACGTCTTTATTTCCTGCCTTACTGTTAACCCTGTATCAGCCAAAAATAACGATAACTCAGTATCCTGCCGAGACGTATCTTCTTCGGCAATCGGATCCTCACAATTACCATACGTTATGAATTCAGCATATTTTGGCTCGTCAGCTAGGTCTTCGATTGAGTAACTTTCATCAGTATATACAATCTCATCAGTGGTTATTGATACAGAAAACACCGATGAAGAAAACATCAATAAAAGAAGCGAACGCAGCAACATGAAATAGTCCTTTATATTTTATTATTTTTATAAATTTATTTTTTTGATTTTTTATTAATTATTCATCATCAAACTCACGCCCTTCATAAAATCCTGGGGCGAGATTTTCAAAGCGAGTGTATTTACCAATGAAGGCTAGGCGGTCAGTACCGATTTCACCATTACGGTGTTTACCTATAATAATTTCACCAATGCCTTTGTCTGGGGAGTCTTCGTTATACACCTCATCACGATAGATAAACGCGATAATGTCGGCGTCCTGCTCAATAGCACCCGATTCACGCAAGTCCGACATCACCGGGCGTTTATTGGGGCGTTGCTCCAATGAGCGGTTTAACTGAGATAAGGCCACCACTGGGCAACCAAATTCTTTGGCGATGGCTTTTAATGAGCGCGAAATCTCAGAGATTTCTTGTGTACGTCCTTCGCTCTTACCAGCTACGGTCATTAACTGAAGGTAATCGACCATGACTAGGCCAAGATCGTTATTGTTTTCGCGATATACACGACGACAGCGGGCACGCATTTCTTGCGGCGTGAGTGCCGCTGTATCATCAATATAAAGTGGCTTGTCTTTAAGCATATTGAATGCCGAGGTCAGCTTTGGCCAATCTTCTTCATCCAGTTTACCGCTTCTTAATTTATTCGAGGGAATACGACCAACCGATGAATACATGCGCATTAAGATGGCTTCTTTGGGCATCTCCATACTGAATACCAATACAGGGCGACCAGTTTCCAGTAATGCGTTTTCACATAGGTTCATGGCAAAGGTGGTTTTACCCATGGAAGGACGACCCGCCACAATCACCAAGTCAGCGGTTTGGAAACCGTTGGTCCGCTTATCTAAATCGGTGAAGCCTGTGGTTAAGCCCGTTAGGCCGTCTTCCATGTTGAAAAGCTCTTCAATCTTTTCAAGGGTGCGGGACATAATCGGGTTAACGTGTTCAGGGCCGGAATCTTTTTTGCCGCCCCCTTCTGCCACTTCGGCAATGCGTTTTTCAGCATCACTGATCAAGCTTAATGGGTCTTGTCCTTTATTGCTGTAGGCACTTCCGGCAATATCCGTCGCCGCTTCAGCTAAACGGCGCAGTAAGGCTTTTTCTTTTACGATATCGGCGTAGGCGGCAATGTTGGCAGCAGAAGGCGTGCGTTCAACTAGGTCAGATAAATAATCTAAGCCACCAATGTTATCGAGGTCTTCTAGGCCTTCTAGTTCATCGCTTAACGTTAATACATCGAAAGGTTTTTCTTTTTCGGCAAGCGTGCAAATCACCTGATAAATTAGACGGTGACTGTGACGATAAAAATCGTCAGTTTGCAGACGCTCGGATACCACTTCAAACGCACGGTTATCCAGCATCAAGCCGCCAATCACCGACTGCTCAGCATCGGCTGAGTTGGGTGGCATCTTTATATTTTCGACTTGCTGATCCATTGGATAAAAAACAACCGGCTTTGTATGAATAATTAGCCGCTTAGTTTGCCCTTTTATGCCAATAAGCTCAATGGCTGAATCAGCACTACGCATGCCCTAACTCAACTTTTAGAAAGCCGCAGGCATAAAAAAACCCCGAGTATTTAGATCGGGGTTTTCAACGTAAGCGGAACTACTTAAACGGGAAGCCTCCGCCACCCATTCCGCCCATAGGGGGCATGCCGCCGCCAGGACCACCAGGGCCGCCCATTCCTTTCATCGCGCTCATCATTTTGCGCATACCGCCCTTACCCGTCATTTTTTTCATGACCTTTTGCATTTGTTTGTGCTGTTTAAGTACGCGATTGATGGTTTGAATGTCGGTACCGGAACCCGCTGCAATACGCTTTTTACGAGAGCCGTTAATCTTATCTGGGAAGTGGCGCTCTAGAGGTGTCATGGAGTTGATCACCGCTTCGGTTTGCGACAATTGCTTTTCAGCCACATCCATTTGACCAGCGGCTTGCCCCATATTCCCCATGCCAGGCAACTTATCCATCATGCCCATCAAGCCACCCATGTTCTTCATTTGAAGCAACTGGTCGCGGAAGTCTTCTAGATCGAAGCCTTTGCCTTTTTTGATCTTTTTCGCCAGCTTATCGGCTTTTTCTTTATCGATTTTGCGTTCAGCTTCTTCGATCAGGGTCATCACATCACCCATATCTAGAATACGCGACGCCACACGATCAGGGTGGAATGGCTCTAATGCCTCAATTTTCTCACCCATACCCATGAATTTAATGGGCTTACCTGTAATTTGACGTACCGATAAAGCCGCACCACCACGGGCATCACCATCTGCCTTGGTTAACACGACGCCTGTTAAAGGTAAGGCTTCGTTAAAGGCTTTGGCCGTGTTAGCGGCATCTTGACCGGTCATGGCGTCGACCACGAACAGGGTCTCCACAGGGTCAATGGCTTTATGCAACTGTTGAATTTCGGCCATCATGTCTTCATCGATGGCTAAACGGCCAGCGGTATCAACAATCAGCACATCTGCGAACTGAGTTTTGGCTTCTTTAATGGCCGCGTTAGCAATATCAACTGGTTTTTGCGAGATGTCCGAAGGAAAGAATTGCGCACCCACTTCGTTTGCAAGGGTTTCTAGCTGTTTGATAGCCGCAGGACGGTATACATCCGCAGACACCACCATGACTTTTTTCTTTTCACGCTCCTGCAGGTATTTCGCCAGTTTCGCGACGGTGGTGGTTTTACCTGCACCCTGTAAGCCCGCCATTAAGATGATGGCCGGCGGCTTAGCGGCCAGATCTAGGCTTTCATTGGCATCACCCATGACGCGCTGTAATTCTTCATGCACAATTTTTAACAGGGCTTGGCCTGGGCTGAGGCTTTTTAACACTTCGCTGCCAATGGCACGCTCTTTCACCTGATTAGTGAACTCTTTCACCACAGGCAAGGCCACGTCAGCTTCAAGTAAGGCCATGCGCACTTCGCGCAAGGTGCCTTTTATGTTCTCTTCTGTGATTTTAGCTTTGCCACTAATGGCGCGCAGGGCACCATTTAAACGATCTTGCAGGTTATCAAACATATTTCGTGTCTCTATTCTTTGGGCCAGACGGTTTAGGCGCAGTAAAACCTAGGCAACTCTATACATCTGGCGCATCTATGTGCACAATTGTCCGGCATTATATAGGTAAGCGCCGCATAACTCACTCTTCTGTGCCTAGGCATTTTGAAATAGTGACGGCCTCCATAATAACAACCCATGTATTTAGGGAATCGCCATTCATATGGTTACGCTGTTCGCACTTATTGCCATCTCATTTTATTTGGCCAGCAGCTTTGTTCAATACACTGCTATTCGTCAACCTTCTGCCCAAGCACGCAAACGGGTACTCAGCCTTGGCTCTGTGGCCATTATCTTCCATGGCCTTGCTTGGTTTACACCTTTGTTTACGCAAACCATGGATTTACGCTTTTTTCATGTGGGTTCTCTGATTTCATTGGTCATCAGCGGCATTATCTTAATCAGCGCCTTGCGCAAGCCTCTTGAAAGCTTGTTTCTTGGGGTGTTCCCCATGGCGGTCATCATCATGAGTTGTAACCTTGTTTTTAATACACAAAGCCAGCCCATCAAACAGTACGATACCGGTTTAATGAGCCATATCATTTTATCCATCATGGCCTATAGCGTCCTGAGCATTGCTGCGTTTCAAGCGGTGCTTCTTATGGTCCAAGATTATCAGCTTAAACATAAGCACATGACCGGCATCATGCGTGTGCTGCCTCCACTTCAGACAATGGACCGCTTGTTGTTTGATATGATTGGTATTGGCACCCTATTACTGAGCCTAGCCATCGCCTCCGGTTTTCTCTTTTTAGATGACCTTTTTGCACAGCATCTAGTGCACAAAACCGCATTTACGCTCATGGCTTGGGCGGTGTATGGCGCGCTGCTTTTAGGTCATTGGCGTCTTGGCTGGCGTGGCAATGTGGCCAGCAAATGGACCTTAGTAGCAACCGTCCTTCTGATTTTGGCTTTCTTTGGCAGTAAGCTGGTACTTGAGATCATTCTTAAACGCTAAAAGCCCGCCTTGAGTCGGGCTTTAAACCTTTGGTTGCCGGTGTTTTCTGCTACACTAGCGGCAACTTTAGTCACTAGGACCGCTTCGTGAGCGACATACCATTAAGCCTGCTGTTTGCAGCTTTGTTCTTCCTTGTTATTTTTTCGGCCTTCTTCTCCAGTTCTGAAACCGGCATGATGTCCCTAAACCGCTATCGCATGCGCCATCTAGCGAAGCAAGGGCATGGTGGTGCTAAGCGAGCCTCTAAACTCCTTAACCGCACAGATCGTCTGATTGGTGTGATCTTGATTGGCAATAATTTTGTCAATATTGCAGCGGCTTCCATTGCCACTATTATTGCTCAGCGCATTTGGGTCGATAACCCCGAGTTAGGTGTCTCCATTGCGACGATTTTGCTGACGTTAGTGATTTTGATTTTCTCAGAAGTGACGCCAAAAACCATCGCAGCGAATCACCCTGAAAAAATTGCGTTTCCAGCCAGTTATCTTTTACAGCCACTGCTGATTCTATTAATGCCGTTTGTATACGTGGTCAATGGCATTGCTAACATGCTCATTAAGATCACCGGTTTAAAGCTGGATCAAAACACCAAAGACTTATTAAGCACCGAAGAGTTCAGAACCCTTGTTTACGAAGCCGGCGCGCTTATTCCGCCTCGTCGCCAACAGATGCTGTTATCCATTTTGGATCTAGAAACCGTTCGAGTGAACGACATCATGGTGCCACGTAACGAGATCATCGGTATCGACCTTGATGATAATGTCCGTGATATTGAAAACATTATGCGTACCAGTCAACATACGCGCTTGCCGGTATGGAAAGGTAACATCAATAATATTATTGGCGTGCTTCACATGCGTAATGCAGCCAAGATTTTAGCCCAAGATGAATTTAATAAGGCGGAGTTATTACAAGTTACACGCGAGCCATATTTTATTCCGGAAACGGCGCAGCTGCACAACCAGCTCTTTAACTTTCAAACAGAGCAACGTCGTATTGCCATCGTTGTAGATGAATACGGTAACGTTCAAGGCATTGCCACACTGGAAGACATCCTAGAAGAGATCGTTGGTGATTTTACCAGTGATGTATCTGCCACCAGCCAAGACATTACACCGCAAGAAGATGACAGCTTTATCGTTGACGGTACCACCACTATTCGTGAGCTAAACAAAGCATTGAATTTTGATTTGCCAATTACGGGCCCTAAAACCTTTAGTGGCTTAATTATCGAAAGCTTGGAATCCATCCCTGAAAGCAACGTTTGCTTAAAGATTGAAGATTACCAAGTGGAAATATTAAAGGTTCGCGCCAATACCATTGCCTCGGCAAAAATCAAAAAAGCTTAAGCTTGCCACACACTTTTAATGCTCCATAGAATGTACATGCATTCTATGGAGCATTATTTTTTGCATAGGATCTTATTGTGCAAAGTAACGAATTATTTCTACCACGACCTCTGGCCATTGCACTACTGGTCATGAGTGCCACCTTATTTGCAGGCAACCACATAGCTGCTCGCTTTGCGTTTGATAACGGCACCGGATTATTACTCGCTATTTTAGCCCGTGGCATGCTGTCATTAATATTTATGCTATCGATTGTGAAAATCCGTAAAGCATCCATGGCCATTCCTGCACACTTAATAAAATGGCAACTGCTGCTTGGTTTTCTGATTGCTGCACAAAGCTTATGCTTGTACACGGCGATCACTCTCATTCCCGTGGCCATGGCATTATTATTAGTTAACACCTGGCCCATGATGTTTATTGTTGCCAACTGGATTGCAGGAAAAAAAGAACCTAACGCTAAAACATTTGCACTATTAATGGTTATTTTAACCGGTTTAATATTAGTGCTGGATATCGACATTCACGCACCGATGGATAATGACTGGTTATTGGGTGTCACATTTGGCATAGCCTCTGCTGTCTTTTTAGCCTGCACC
>Ga0115007_10001480_pt1 | contig 15130 bp, 13 predicted proteins | sample ArcOceMetagenome_2_FD_87166 | JGI IMG/M metagenome (GOLD analysis project Ga0115007, IMG submission 87166) | Marine eukaryotic phytoplankton communities from Arctic Ocean - Arctic Ocean ARC135M Metagenome | ecosystem: Environmental > Aquatic > Marine > Oceanic | place: Arctic Ocean | collected... | reverse complement strand
AGTTCCCGCCGTTACAGCGTTACCATCGTCTATCTTTGTTACCGCAATAGATACTAATCCGCTGGCTGCAAATCCTGAGTTGTTCATTAATGAACACGCACAGGCATTTGAGCATGGCTTAGCCCTGCTAACAAAACTGACCGGAAACAAGGTTTTTTTGTGTAAAGCAGCTGGTGCTTCTATCCCGAGTGCCTCAGGTGTTACTGTCGAGGAGTTCGATGGCCCGCACCCTGCCGGTAACGTAGGTACTCATATACATCACCTTGATCCCGTTGCGCGCCAAAAGTTTGTTTGGTCTGTCAACTATCAAGACGTTGTAGCTATCGGTAAATTGTTCACAGAAGGCCGCTTGTTCACAGAACGTATGGTATCTATTGCTGGTCCTGCAGCGATTAAGCCAAACATCGTGAAAACACGTGTGGGTGCGGCTTTTTCTGATTTGCTTAACGGTGCTGTAGCTTCTGATAATGCCCGTGTTATTTCCGGTTCTGTATGGAACGGGCGTAAGGCAGAAGGTGCGCTGGGTTATCTAGGATGCTATTCCACTCAGGTATCCATCTTGGAAGAAGGTAATGTACGTGAATTTATGGGTTGGGTTGCTCCTGGCGCTAATAAGTTCTCTGTACTAAATATCTTTAGTTCTTTCCTTTCATCTGGCAAAAAATTCGACTTCACAACTACAACCAATGGTTCTGAACGTGCGATGGTACAAGTAGGGCAATTTGAACGCCTTGTGCCTATGGATATTTTGCCAACTCAATTGCTGCGTGCTTTGGTCACTGGCGACATCGTTTCGGCGATGCAGCTTGGCTGTTTGGAACTCGATGAAGAAGATCTCGCTTTATGTACATTTGCCTGTGCAGGTAAGTACGAATACGGCCCGATCCTTCGCGATAACCTGACGCGCATCGAGAAAGAGACCTAAGAGAGGCAGCGTATGGGCATTAGAAGTACTCTAGATAAAATAGAGCCGCACTTTCATAAGGGTGGCAAATATGAAAATTGGTACGCGCTTTACGAAGCGGTAGATACCATTTTTTATACGCCAGGTACGGTTACTAAGTCTGCATCTCATGTGCGTGACGGTATCGACCTGAAGCGTATGATGATTACAGTGTGGTTGTGTACTTTTCCAGCGGTATTTGCCGGTTTGTGGAACGTAGGCTTCCAGGCTAATTCTGCAATGGCAACGTTAGGCCTAACAGAGGTGGAAGGTTTACGTGGGGCAGTTATCTCTGCGCTAGCGAGCTATGACGCTTCGAGTATTTGGTCAAATATAGTACATGGTGCTGTTTACTGGGTTCCTATTTACGCGGTGACATTTCTTGTCGGTGGTTTCTGGGAAGTTTTGTTTGCCATGAAGCGTGGCCATGAAGTCAACGAAGGTTTCTTCGTGACATCTATCTTGTTCTCATTAATTCTTCCTGCCACTGTGCCGTTATGGCAAGTAGCGCTGGGTATCACTTTTGGTGTGGTGATCGGTAAAGAAGTGTTTGGTGGTACAGGTAAAAATTTCTTAAACCCTGCATTGACGGGTCGTGCGTTCTTGTTCTTTGCGTACCCTGCACAAATGTCAGGCGATGCAATATGGACGGCTGTCGATGGTTTCTCAGGAGCAACACCGCTGGGTTTAGCGGCTTCTGGTGGCGTAGACGCTATCTTAGCAACTAATCTGACGTGGTTTGATGCCTTCTTTGGGCGCATTCAAGGTTCAATCGGCGAAACGTCTACCTTGGCAATACTGCTTGGAGGTGGTGCATTACTCCTTACCCGAATAGCTGCTTGGCGAATTGTCGCCGGTGTTTTAGCAGGTATGGTGGGTATGTCGTTATTGCTTAATGCTGTTGGCTCTGAAACAAACCCAATGTTTGCTATACCTTTCTGGTGGCACTTTGTATTGGGCGGTTTTGCATTTGGTATGTTCTTCATGGCGACCGATCCAGTATCTGCGTCGATGACGAATACGGGTAAGTGGTTCTTTGGTGCACTCATCGGCATTATGGTTGTGTTGATCCGTGTAGTTAACCCGGCGTTCCCAGAAGGCATGATGTTGGCAATCCTATTCGGTAATTTGTTCGCACCGCTGATTGACAACTTTGTTATTCAGGCAAATATCAAGCGGAGGTTAGCACGCAATGGCAGCTAATAAGGACTCGATCAGTCGTACGATTCTCGTCACCGTTCTGCTATGTGTTGTCTGTTCTGTAGTGGTATCTGCCGCGGCCGTTTTATTAAAGCCCCAGCAAGTCGCCAACAAAGAGTTAGACCGTAAAACTAATATTTTAGCAGCGGCGGGTCTTTTAGATCCTTCGAAATCTGTAGATGAGCTTTTCTCTCAAATCACGACGAAGGTTGTTGATTTAGAGACGGGTAAGTATACCGATGCTGTTGATGCAGGAGCGTATGATGCCCGTAAAGCGTCTAAAGATCCTGAAATGTCCCGTGCGTTAACGCGTAAAGAAGACATAGCATCGATTAAACGTGTCGCGCGTTACCAAACTATCTACTTAGTAGAGAAGGAAGGGGAGCTATCTAGCATTATTCTTCCGGTTCATGGTTACGGCTTGTGGTCTACCTTGTATGGTTTCCTCGCGTTAGAAGGCGATCTAAATACTGTAGTAGGTTTAGGCTTTTACTCGCACGCTGAAACCCCAGGCTTAGGTGGTGAAGTTGATAACCCACTATGGAAAGAGCTGTGGCCAGGTAAGAAAGTTTATGAAGAAGGTGCTTGGTCTCCTGAAATCCATTTGATTAAAGGTAATGTTGACCCATCGTCAGCAGCAGCCACTTACCAGATTGATGGATTATCGGGTGCTACTCTTACCAGTAACGGCGTCACAAATCTTGTTCAGTTTTGGATGGGGCAGAACGGTTATGCACCCTTCCTGAAAAACCTGAAAGCAGGGGAGGCGTAAATTATGTCGGCTACTAAAGATGTATTAATAACTCCAATCGTCAAGAACAACCCAATTGCATTGCAAATTTTGGGTATCTGTTCTGCATTGGCAGTGACGTCTAATTTGAATACAGCGTTTGTTATGACGCTCGCCGTAACGGTTGTTACGGCGTTCTCTAACTTTTTTATCTCGCTGATTCGTAATTATATTCCTAGCAACATCCGTATCATCGTGCAGATGACGATTATCGCATCCTTGGTAATCGTGGTTGACCAAATTCTGAAAGCAGTCGCTTATGATGTGTCTAAGCAGCTATCTGTATTCGTGGGTTTGATCATCACCAACTGTATCGTAATGGGTCGTGCTGAAGCCTTCGCTATGAAGAACCCTCCGGGCGTTTCTTTCATGGATGGTATCGGTAACGGTTTAGGGTATGGCGCGGTATTGATGTTTGTTGGCTTTGTTCGTGAACTGTTCGGCTCTGGTAGCTTATTCGGTTTCGAAATTCTGCCACTGATCAACAATGGCGGCTGGTACCAAGCGAATGGTTTGTTGCTACTACCTCCAAGTGCCTTCTTCATTATTGGTATGTTGATCTGGATCATTCGTACTGTTGATAAGAAGCAGGTTGAGGCTCCAGAATTTGAAATGGCGCCGAATACTAAGAGGGAGACTGCATAATGGAACAGTATATCAGTCTGATTGTTAAAGCGATTTTCGTTGAGAACATGGCTTTAGCCTTCTTCCTAGGGATGTGTACATTCTTAGCGATCTCTAAAAAGGTGCAAACAGCGTTGGGTCTTGGGATTGCGGTTATCGTGGTATTGGCGATCACAACCCCTGTTAACAACCTGTTATATAACGGTTTGCTACGTGAAGGCGCGTTGGCTTGGGCCGGTTATCCGGAAGTAGATCTGAGCTTTTTGGGATACATTTCTTATATCGGCGTTATCGCAGCGATCGTACAGATCCTTGAGATGGTGTTGGATAAGTTCTTCCCAGCGTTGTACAACGCTTTGGGCGTATTCCTCCCATTAATCACTGTAAACTGCGCCATCATGGGTGCGGCACTGTTCATGGTTGAGCGTGACTACAACTTTGGTGAAAGTGTTGTTTACGGTGTAGGTGCGGGTGTAGGTTGGGCGTTGGCGATTACAGCGTTGGCCGGTATCCGTGAAAAATTGAAATACAGCGACGTTCCAGCAGGACTACGTGGCCTTGGCATTACCTTCATTACTGTTGGTTTGATGTCATTGGGTTTCATGTCTTTCTCTGGCGTGCAGTTGTAATTCTGCTCAGACATGATCAACAGAAGGATTTAACCCTATGGAAATCGTTCTTGGCGTAGTCATGTTTACCGCGGTCGTGCTTGCACTGGTCGCCGTAATTCTGGCAGCTCGTTCAAAACTAGTAAGCTCTGGTGATGTGACAATTCATATCAACGAAGATCCAAAGAAAGCGATCACGGTACCTGCCGGTGGTAAATTACTACAAACATTAGCTGAAGCGGGTATTTTCGTACCGTCAGCCTGTGGTGGCGGTGGTACATGTGCGCAGTGTAAGTGTCAGGTTCTGGATGGTGGTGGCTCCATGCTGCCAACGGAAGAGTCGCACTTCACTATGAAAGAGGCCAAAGAAGGTTGGCGTTTGTCGTGTCAGGTTGCTGTAAAGCAAGACATGAACATCGAGCTAGAAGAAGAAATCTTTGGTGTACAAAAATGGGAATGTACGGTTGAGTCTAACCCGAACGTTGCAACCTTCATTAAAGAGCTGACATTACGTCTGCCAGAAGGTGAGAATGTTGATTTCCGTGCAGGTGGTTACGTGCAACTTGAAGCACCACCACATGAAGTACACTACAAAGACTTTAATATAGAAGAAGAGTATCGTGGTGACTGGGATAAGTTTGATCAATGGCGTTTTGTATCTAAGGTTACTGAACCAGTAATTCGTGCATACTCCATGGCTAACTATCCTGAAGAAGTGGGTATTGTTAAATTCAATATTCGTATCGCGTCTCCGCCTCCGGGTAAAGATGTACCGCCAGGTTTGATGTCTTCTTACGTGTTCGGCTTAAAGCCGGGCGACAAAATCACTGTATACGGGCCGTTTGGTGAGTTCTTCGCGAAAGACACCGACAATGAAATGGTCTTCATCGGCGGTGGTGCAGGTATGGCACCAATGCGTTCTCATATCTTTGACCAGCTCAAGCGCTTAAACTCTAAGCGTAAGATCTCATTTTGGTATGGTGCTCGTTCATTGCGTGAGTGTTTCTACAATGAAGAATATGATCAGCTAGCGGCTGAGAATGACAACTTCCAGTGGCACTTAGCATTGTCTGACCCGCAACCAGAAGATAACTGGGATGGTATGACAGGCTTTATCCATAACGTGTTGTATGAAAACTATCTGAAGGATCACGAAGCGCCGGAAGATTGTGAGTACTACATGTGTGGGCCGCCGATGATGAACGCGGCTGTTATCCAAATGCTTGTTGATTTGGGTGTTGAGCGCGAAAACATCTTCCTTGATGACTTTGGTGGTTAATCAATGAAGGATGCCGTAAAAAGTATCCCACATTGGCCGGCAGCTCTGCTGCTGGCCTTTTTGTTTTTAGCGGGATGCAGTCAGCAAAAAGACGAGATTATTGTCTCTACTGCGGGCATGACGATGGGCACTACATACTCTGTAAAATGGGTAGATAGTGACGAGAGCCGTGTAACCGATATTCATACTCAGGTTGAAACTGCTTTACAGGCGGTTAATCAATCCATGTCTACTTACATTGATGACTCTGAGTTATCGATGTTCAACCAGATGCCTGCTCAAAGCACTATTAAGGCGTCAGATGGTCTGTTTTATGTGTTGTCGTTAGCGCAAGCGATTAGTGAAACGTCTAACGGTGCTTTTGATGTAACTGTCGGTCCATTAGTAAACCTATGGGGCTTTGGTCCTGATGGTCGTGTTGTTAAAGCACCTGCGCAGCAAGAGATTGACGACTTACGTAATCGCGTCGGTTATCAAACCATTGAAATTAATAACGCGTCTCAACAAATAACTAAGCATTCGGATACCTATGTAGATTTATCGGCTATTGCTAAAGGTTATGGCGTTGATGCCGTTGCAGATCTGTTAGAGCAACAAGGCATTAAACGCTATCTCGTTGAAATTGGTGGTGAACTGCGTGCAGCAGGTTTAAAACCCAATCAAGAAACATGGCGAATCGCGATAGAAAGTCCAGCGAGCGCTGAACGCTCTGTACAGCGTATTGTCCATGTTAGTGATACCGGTATTGCAACATCGGGTGATTATCGAAACTATTTTGAAGAGAACGGTATCCGTTACTCGCACACCATTGACCCTGCTACGGGAAAGCCTATTTCACATAAACTGGCGTCGGTCACGGTATTACGTCCGACATGTGCAGAAGCGGACGCATTAGCGACTGCGTTTACGGTCATGGGTGCAAAAAAAGCGATGGCTTATGCTAAAGCCCAAAAGATAGATGCGTTTTTTATAGTAAAATCAGAAAACGGCTTTAAAGAAATGATGACACCAGGCTTTGAATCACGTTTGGTGAAGTGAGGTTCGAGTGGAAATTTTTATTTTTGTGCTGGTAGGTTTATTGTTAATCGTTGTTGCCATGTCAGTAGGTGTGCTAATGGGACGTGAGCCCATTAGCGGTTCATGCGGTGGTATGGCGGCGCTAGGTATGGATACTGCATGTGACATTTGTGGTGGCGATAAAACAATCTGTGATGATGAAGACGAGAAGCAGCGTCGAATTGAGCAGTTAGCCAATGTCGATAAATTAAGTTACGAAGTTAGCGGTAAAAAATAAAACAATCAGCTAAATAACGGGCAAGTAAACTAACAATAGTTACTTGGCGGTATATTCTTGGCGTACAATATTCTAAATGATTGATAATACACATAATTAGAGCAACAGAGACCAAGCAAGGGGAAATGAATGGCTGTTTATGACTATGATGTGGTGGTAATTGGTTCAGGCCCAGCAGGTGAGGGCGCTGCAATGAATGCAGCTAAGCATGGCCGACGAGTCGCTATCATCGAAGAGCAAGAGTCCGTAGGTGGCAACTGTACCCATAAAGGTACGATCCCCTCCAAAGCATTGCGTCACTCAGTTAAACAGATCATTGAATTTAACACGAACCCCATGTTCCGTGATATCGGTGAGCCGCGTTGGTTTTCCTTTTCTAAAGTGTTAAGTCGTGCTGAAAAAGTGATGTCAAATCAGGTCATGCTGCGTACTAATTTTTACGCGCGCAACCGTGTCGATGTGTATTTTGGTAGTGCTCAATTTCAAGATAAGAATACGGTGCTGGTTAAAGGTACAGCGAAAGGTGATGAAGAGCTTCGCGCTAAAAATATTGTTATAGCGACAGGCTCGCGCCCTTACTGCCCGCCTGATATCGATTTTAACCATCCGCGTATTTACAATTCAGATACGATCCTTAAGTTGAGCCATACGCCGCGTACCATGATCATATATGGAGCGGGTGTTATCGGTTGCGAATATGCGTCTATCTTCAGTGGCTTAGGTGTTAAAGTCGATCTGATTGATACCCGTGATCGTTTATTATCCTTTTTGGATGGCGAAATTTCTGATGCACTGAGTTATCACTTGCGAAACACCTCCGTTAAGATTCGTCATAATGAAGAATATGACAGTGTTATCGGTGATGGGCATGGTGTAATTATGAACCTTAAATCCGGTAAGCGTATCCGTGCGGATGCTTTCTTGTGGTGTAACGGTCGTACAGGTAATACCGATAAACTAAACATCGAAGCCGCGGGCTTAGAAGCCAATAATCGTGGCCAGTTAGAAATCGATGATCATTACCGAACCAAAGTGCAGAGTATTTATGCCGTTGGTGACGTTATCGGCTGGCCGAGTCTGGCATCAGCCGCACTGGACCAAGGTCGTTCTGCGGCCGCTGATTTAGTGGGTGCAGATAACTTCCGGTATATCAACGAAGTACCTACCGGGATTTATACGATTCCTGAAATTAGCTCGATTGGTAAAACTGAAGAAGAGTTAACCAAAGAATGTATTCCGTATGAAGTGGGCCAAGCCTTCTTTAAAGATACAGCGCGTGCACAAATATCGAGTCAGCCTGTTGGCATGCTGAAGATTCTGTTCCATCGCGAAACTCTGGCTATCTTAGGTATTCATTGCTTCGGGGACCAAGCATCGGAGATCGTTCACATCGGGCAAGCAATTATGCGCCAAGAGGGTAAAGCAAATACGCTAGAGTATTTTGTTAACACAACTTTTAACTACCCAACTATGGCAGAAGCCTATCGTGTTGCCGCGATTGCAGGTTTGAACCGCATTTCAAATCTATAAGTTAACAAGTCTCGGCTAACAAATTTTAAAATAAAAAGCCCCTGAATGTTCTGACATCCAAGGGCTTTCTTAATTTATCGCGTTTATTCTTCTTTTCACTTAATGCTGCCATACCGTTAATTCAGCAAACCAACTGGAAGTTTCGAAAGCCATATTTAATTGTTGGCTTAATTCATGGGTACTGATTTGAGCTTGGGCTAGCTGAGCAGAACCCGACTCAGGCAGTTTAATATCGATCTCGATTAAGTCGTGATGATAATGAAGTGTCAGATAGTAATCTGTTAATTGGGGTGCAATCTTAGCGAGGTGTTGATTTAGTTCGCGCTGTACGTCTGTACGTAGAGGCAATACCCGGCAGAAATGCTCTTCGTCGTCGTCATAGGTGTCAATGTGGAAGATGACATGGCCTATATCATCAAAGCGCTGTAGCAAGGTAATCACTGCCATATCGCCAATCCAATGCCCTTCAGATGCGCTCAGGTACGGAGCCACTTGTATGTGCATCTCTAATTGGCTCTTACCGCCCATCTTACGACTTTTAAAGCTGTGTACATCAATGATGCCATCGATTGATTGCGCCGTCTCTTTCAGCGCCTGTACGCGCTCTTCGGGTAGCGATGTATCTACCAGCTCCTTGATACTGGCCCACGTCAGATCCCAGCCTATCTTAGCAACAAAGCAAGCCACACCAATAGCGGCAACCGCATCCAGCCATGTAATACCGGCCATGGAGCCTAATATGCCTATTAACACAACGATGGACGAGAATGAGTCTGTCCGGCTATGCCATGCATTGGCGATTAATAGATCCGACTTAAGCTGTTTTCCTGCGGCCAATGTGTAACGGAATATCCATTCCTTGGAGAGGATAGACAGACCAGCTACAACCAAGGCTGGCCAGCCTGGTGTAGCAAATGTTTGGCTGGTAACTAAGGTTTTAAGGCTTTCGAAGGCCATAGCCCCTGCAACGGCTATGAGTACGCCACCGAGAATAACCGTGCCGATGGTTTCAAATCGCCCATGCCCCCATGGGTGGTTATCGTCGGGCTCTTCCCCGGAAATATGAAATACAAAGACGACGACAAAGTCGGTTAATAGATCAGAAAAAGAATGTATGCCATCGGCAACTAAAGCGCTTGAGTTGGAAAGCATGCCGATAATGATTTTAGCAAATCCTAAACAGGTATCTAGTATCGCACCGATTATGGTGACTTTTTGTGCTTCTTGCTTTCTCTGCTCACTGACAGGGCGTGTCATGACTATGCTGCCTTTTTGTTGGGCGATATTATGCTTGATTTTGGTGCATAACTCGGCATTGCATCCGTTGATAAAAGTTGTTGTTTCATCGTTTTTTCGCTTGACATAAGTCTTCTGTAAACAAAATTAAATTTTATCACCAATTGGATAAAAATCAGGTGATATCTAGACTTGTTTTTTATTAACATATTGATTTAAAACAGTTAATACATCTGGTTAAAAAATGATCAATTTAAGCAAAGTCTTGCAGATATAGGCCTTACAAGACGTTTTTCTTACAGTGTTAACAGAGTTATCCACAGGAACCGTGGACACCTTGCTAAACGCTAGTCGTGGCGTAGGTTTAGCCCCCTTTCAGTGCCAGCTTGTTGCGCCGCACAAAATAAGAGCGACGCTAAAAGAGGGTGTTTTTTTAAAAAAATTATTCCAAAACGCTGAAATATTTTATGCTTATATACACTCAGCTATGTATTTTAAGCCGGATATCGTTAACGTACTGTATGTATAGCGAAATCGATAATGATCGAATATGCAAGTGCAATGTAACGTTTAATCAATGCCGACAATTTTGTGTGTTTGCAAACTCATCTTCCATCGAGGGTGTCGCATACAATAATCTACTACCTGTAGTAGATGTTGCTTTTGGTTTTCATCATCTAAGGCCTGTAAATAGCGATGCCTAAAATCTAAGTGATCAAACTGATTAGGCATAGCTAAAGGTTGAGGGTAGACTAATTTAAGTTCATCACCTTGTGTAATGATGACCTCAGCATTGGCTTTGGGGCTAACACAGACCCAATCAATCCCATCAGGCAGAGGTTTAGTGCCGTTAGTTTCTATCGCGACCTCAAACCCCACGTCGTGCATGGCCCCAACGAGTTGTGAGTCAAGCTGTAACGCTGGCTCTCCGCCTGTGAAGACAACAAAAGGGATTCCTTCTGGCGCGGGCCAAAATGATTGTATACGTTGAGCAAGGAGCTGAGCGGTCGCAAATTTACCGCCGTTTTGACCGTCAATACCCACAAAATCCGTATCACAAAAGCTGCATACCGCTGTCGCGCGATCTTGTTCGCGTCCAGACCAGAGATTGCACCCGCTAAAACGGCAGAAGACAGCCGGGCGGCCTGCATGAGAGCCTTCGCCTTGTAGGGTATAAAACATCTCTTTAACGCTATACATGAGGGTCTCGCCAATAAAAAAGGGCTAGTCTACCGTGGCATAACTAGGTTGCAATCATTATAGCGACAAATGCGCCCAACCGAGAGCGGTTGAGCGCTGATAAGACGGTTGCGGAGATATTAGAGGTGAAGCGGGTAAGGCGCTTAACGTTTTACTTCGCCGCCAAAGGCGTCCATCAATTGCGGGAACAATCGCTGGCATTCAAGTGCGAGACGGGATGTGTCGCTGTCTAACCGAACTAATGGATCTTCAGAGCTTTCTTGGTTCAGGGTCTCTGATAATTCATCACTGAGTTTTACTCGCTTGATGGTAAGGTCATCTTGCAGCATAAACGACAAGGTTTCATCCCACTCTAATGCCAATTTAACGACCTGCTTTCCGGCATCTAGATGCGCCACAATCTCGTCTGCATGCAGATCGTCGCCCTTCACGCGGATTGTGCCACCTTCTTCGGTCGGGTCTTTCATCTCACACTCATCTTTAGCGGTAAAACCGACGGCTGTTGTGGTTTGGCGTAACCATTCTGACATCACAACCGCAGGTGATTGATGAACGTCCGGTAAAGCGATAGGCAGAGTACCTAAACTGTTACGTAGTAAGTTGAGTATCTCTTCGGCACGTTTATGATTGGCGCTATCAACGATAATCAAACCCGCTCGGGGTAACAATAGAGCACTGGTTTGCTGGAACTTGCTAAAGGCGCGAGGCAGCAGGTCGATCACTATCTCATCTTTAAGCTGCAGCTTTTCCTTACGATAGACTTTTCGCGCTTGCTCGTTCTCAATGTGGCTAACGCGCTCATCTAGCAAGCGTTTAATGACATTGGATGGCAGCATCTTTTCTTCTTTCTGGGCGGTTATTAAAAAGCCGCCACCCGAACTAAATATGGTTTGCTGATCTAAAGCAGGATGGGGTGCTACCCAGCCAAAACGGCTTAGTTCTTGGCTTTTGCACGGTGTAAATAAATGCTCCGCAAAAGCTGCTTCGAGTTGGTCTTGGGTGTAGTCGGATGTTTCAGTGTAACGGTAAAAAATTAAGTTCTTAAACCACATAGCGTGTCTCTATAGATCCGTAAAAAACCGCCATAGCTTAGAACTAAATGGATCATAATGACAGGCAAAAACCGTGAGAGTTCTTTGAACAGATCGGTGTTATTGAGATTACAGCGCGGCTGGTAAAGTATGAATCTATCACGCATTATATTGGTCATTATTTATATTCTATTGAAAGAGCAATCGGTTACATGAATATACAGTCTACCCAGGCGTTGTGCCCACGCACTTTTTTCCGTATCAAAAACAGATTAATAACAGCTCTAATATCAGTATTCTGTGTATTAAGTATTTCGATGTCAGCGAGTGCTGCCAATGGTAGTGATCAATTCGGTAGTGTGCTGGCACCGTTAGTAGAAAAAATTAAGCACTCGCCTAAGTCATCAGTCATGGTTGAGGCTTCCGCAGACAGAGCTGCGTTTGCTCTGCGAGAGAATGATGCGCTACTACCTGCGTCAACACTCAAGATATTAACCGCATACTTAGCGATTCAGCGGTGGGGGTTAGATCATCGTTTCGTCACAGATTTTTATATTGATCGCCATACGCTATGGATAAAAGGCTATGGCGACCCTTACTTAGTATCGGAAGAGCTAATCTTAATTCAGGTCGCTTTGCAGCCGTATTTAGAGAAGCAGCAGATAACGCGAATAGGTGTCGATACCAGCGCATTCCCAGACGTCGACCTAGGTCGAGGCGATAGTGATAACCCTTATGATGCTGGGAATGCAGCCTTAGCCCTTAACTTTAATAGTATTAACCTAGTTCGTCATCAAGATCAGGTCGTATCAGCTGAATCTCAAACACCGATCACGTCACTTGCTCAGCAAATAGGTAATGAGATGGGAATAGGGGCCAAAGCCAAGCGTGTTTCTTTGCCGGGGGGGCGAGACATGTCAGCCCGCTATTTTGCAGAAGTGTTTAGTGCACAAGTTTTTAATACTGAGTTGCCCATCATAATAGGGCAGGTCCCCGTAACAGCGCCGTTGGTCTACCAGCATGCTAATTCTAAAAATCTTGAGCAAGTATTGGTAGCTATGCTCAAGTATTCGAATAACTTCATCGCAAATCAGCTGTTTTTAATGATGGGCACAGACCCGAGTCAACCGCAAATCACCGCTTCACAGCTCGTTACTAACGCACATCAGTATGTCATGGAAACGTCTAAGCAAGCGTTTGGTTGGGATCACTACGAAGTCGTTGATGGTGCGGGTTTGTCACGTAACAATTATCTCAGTGCACAGCAAATGATGGTGTTGTTGGATGCCTTTCGTCCATGGCGCTATTTGCTACCCGAACGTAACAGCCATGTGCAGGCAAAAACAGGTACCTTAACCGGTGTGCGTACCTATGCAGGCTATTACCGTGATTCCGCGGATCAATGGAAGACGTTTGTACTGATGATGAATGAGCAAATAGCGTGGCGATTTAGGTATGCTTTTGCTGATGCGTTGAGGGAGTAACCCTTTAAAAGACGATAAATTGTAAGACTAAGCGTTTTTTGCCAATATAAAGCTCGCTAAAACCTGATAATGGCCGATAAGAAAAACTAGATTCCTATGCTCAGTTCTTTATTAGCCGTGTATGGGCCTCCATTATTGATTACTAAATAGCTATCAATAATAACAAAGCCATTAAATGATTCAGGTGACCTTCTGTGATATTCAACAAAATGACGCTTAAAACGCAATTCATATCCGTTGTTGCTTTGCCGTGTTTAGTCCTATTGCTGGTGAGTGGTGCAGGCCTTCGTGGTTTATCTGATATGCATGATCAAACTAAACAACTCGCAGAAAACACCAGCGCTCCCATGCGCTCTCTAGCTGAAGTCGCGTCACGAATCCCCCGCATGCGTGTGGGTATCGACATGATACTTCTGCAAGATATTCCAGCACTTCAAGATAAAAAGGGTGTACTTACCCGCGTTAAAGAAACCCGCTCCGAAGATATTCCTGAAATGGATACCGCACTGAAGGATGCGTTAGATGCACAAGTAAACCCGGTCATTCGTGCAGAAGTGCAAGGGATCATTGATATTTTTGCTCGTGTTAAGCGCGATGAGCTCACTCCTATGCTCCGAGCAATGGAAAACGGTGATCTAGCCACTGCGCAAAAAATCTATCTTGAAAAATACGCTAAAAGCTACGGCGTTATGCGCAAAGCAGTCAATAAAGAGCTTGATGCTTTATTGGCACAAGGGCAAAGCAGTTACGAACAAAGTGTCGAGAACTATGAACAAAGTCGTCTGCAAATGTTGGTGCTTATCGTCATTGCGTTAGCCTTGCCGATTATATTAGCCATGATCTTATTACGTCGTTTAAATCAGCGAGTATCGCGTTTGCAACAGCATATTAACCGCGCCAGTGATCAGCTTGATTTAGGAAGCAGCATTGCCTTAGAAGGTAAAGATGAGCTCAGTGATATTGCTGATAACTTTAATCAGTTCGTCACTAAAATTCGCACGGCAATTAATGCCGTAGCCGATAACTCACGTCAATTGGCCGCCACCGCTGATGAAGTTGCGGGTAAAGCTAAATCTACACATAACAACTGTCTGCATGAACGAGATCGATCTACCCAAATAGCTGCTGCTATTCATGAAATGGGTGTAACCGTCGAAAATATTGCAGCAAACGCGTCAGAAGCCGCCCGAGCCGCGCAAGAAGCGGATGACCAGGCCACACAAGGTGCAACCCTAGTAGGGCGAGCTAAAGATGGCGTTGCGGTACTTTCGCAAGAAATCCATCACATCAGCACCAATATTGGTTCTTTGGCTGCACAAACCGATTCTATTGGTAGTATTCTAGATACTATTCGCAGTATCTCGGAGCAAACAAACCTCCTTGCGCTTAATGCTGCAATAGAAGCCGCTCGTGCCGGAGAGCAGGGCAGAGGCTTTGCGGTGGTGGCAGATGAAGTTCGAAACCTCGCCAGCCGATCAGCCTCATCCACGGATGAGATTCAAAAGCTGATCGATCAGCTACAAGAGCAATCTTCTAAAACGGTAGTAACGATCCAGAAGGGCCAGCAACAAAGTGATGGCGTAGTCACACAAGCCGACGAAGCCAACAGCTCACTGCAACGCATTACCGCGCACATCAGTAAGATTAGCGACATGAACATCCAAGTGGCCTCTGCCACAGAACAGCAATCCATTGTAGTAAGTGACATCAGCCGCAATGTAGAAGAGATCAATCAACTCACGTTAGAAACCTCCGGCATAGCTGATCAATTAACTGATTCAAGTAGCAACCTGCAGCAGCTATCTAAGCAGCTGGATCGTTTGGTTACGCAGTTTAAATTGTAGTATTACCAACCTTAGTTAGGCCATGAATCAATCCCCCTCGATATAAACGTTATCGAGGGGGATTTTT